>JGI24159J19872_10006760_pt1 | contig 15002 bp, 7 predicted proteins | sample Ectturendosymbi4_FD_19872 | JGI IMG/M metagenome (IMG submission 19872) | reverse complement strand
TTTTTTTCTCTGCAATCAATCGGGTCCTCTCTTTAAATTTTATTTATGTAAATGTCATGGAGCATAGCAGAAGCAAAACAAACCTGCTCAAAATATTAATTTGTATTCTACCGACAATCGTCTCAGCAGTTTCTAAATTCGGTTTCTGAAAATTGATCTTTCTCCAAACTTTCAAAACTGGGGGAGTCGACCAGATAAACATAGTTTTTTCTTGTCTCCAACTTATAAATTTGCCTATATTTTCATCCACTTACTGCGAGCATTTACTTTTACGGATTTTATAGCGCATTGCGTGTGGTAAAAAAATACAATAACGCCAAAACAAAGCAAACATCCACGACCTGTAGATGTCCGTCCAACGATCCGAGTGCTTCAGTGACGATCTTTTCAACTTTTTTCCTCTCTCCTCGCGAGCACCACGGCGGGAGGGCGAATCCCCGGATGCTTCGGCCTTAGAAACGGTTACGCTTCGGTTAATTCTCACACTGGTTAAAACAATTAAATGGGAAGTTTTTCACAGCAAAATGCGTTGTTCTCATATTGTAAGCACAGAGTGGCAGATTGGCTTGTTTCAAGCAGACGAAATGCACAGATTTTTCATAGCGTTTCATGCATGGCGATCAATAGCGCTAATAGTGCTCAGCGTTCACTCATTCGCAGTAACCCACAAAGGGCTTGTTGGCATGCCAATCAAGACAGAGTGGTTATTATCAAGAAACGCTTCAAAGACACTGATTAAACCGGTTGAGTGAATTCGTGTCGAACGCTTCGACGACGTTCGTTGCTGACCTGTTTTACGCGCCAGCGTTCGGGAGTTATTAACATTTCCGCATCGGGAACAAAAAAACTTTCAACAAGCCTATCGTGTTGCCAACCATTGTTCTGAAGACAGTCAAGGAATTACCAGTCATGCTACGCGTTGTTTAAAAACCCAGAGCCATAGAAATGATCGTAAAGGATAAAAACCACAGTGGTCACAATCAGGGTTGGATCAGTAACAACTTTTAATTCAGATGAATGTAACTAGTAACACATTTTGGTGTAATAGCAATTATGACTTTACTTGAGACTTTTAGTTTCTGTGTATATGTAATTTGTTAAAATTTTTAACCTAATTACAATTTCATTTTGCTTACAACAACTTTAGAGCTTGAATAAAGAATGAAAAACAGTGAAACACTTGCAATGCAACCTGTTGTAGTTTTGCCGAGACAGCAGCGAATAGTCCCGGATGTTCTGTGCATGTGATGTGGATTGCGTATTGGTCAGAGTTGGATAAAATGCAGATTGCGATTGAGCTGAATGCAATTACTCATGCATTTTCACGCAATTGCAAATAAAATTGCAATTAAGATATTTTGTTTTAGTTGCAAATGTAATTGTAATGCAATTGAAAATCTTGAAAGAGTACTGTTTGCAATTGTAATCGAACTGTCCTGCAATCGATCCAAATCTGGCCACGATAGCAAATCACACTGAAAATGCAATTTGGGCATGTTTTTGAAACAATTTCATGAGTGATTCAAAGCCCTTTTCGACTGGAATTGACATGCGACGCCTTACGTCCCGCATGACCGGCCTGCCCTGAAGTCAAAACGGCGCTGCCAGCATTTGGGCCTAGTTGTACCTGTTCTAACTCGAGATGAAAGAACATATTTCGGGTCCAGGTTTTCACCCCCTCTCAGATGCGAGGCGTCCAGGTCAGTTCTGTGTTTTGAAGTAGGAGAAAACCTGGGAAAAACAAGATTTCATGATGAAGTTCACTTTGCAAGTCGCAAAGTTAAGAATTCGCAAAGCGTGACTTCTGCCAGCATTTCAGTCCTCTTAAAAGTCCTCGTCGAGAACGGCCAGCAGCAACCTTTGACAAGCCATCATGATCACACGACTCAACGTGCGTGATTGATAGCTTCTGCATAACCCACCGGCGCATCCGGATTTGACACGACCCAAGGTAAAGGAACAGTAAGAGAGAGAAAAAACGGGCGGTTTCGAAAACATCACACGTCTTCCAATTTTAGGACATCTGTTTGCTACAACCAGTTAAAAACTCAGACTGCTGACGGTTTCTCAAATTCCGGGATGAAAATAAAAGTACGATTTTTGGAAAGCTTTTTCTCCTCTGTGTATACGCCATCTTGTCGATCGAAGAACGCACAGTATTACCTAAGCCAAACATTCTGTATTATACTTATTGCTTTGTACGAGACGACTGTACCAAGACCTTGCGACTTGGTAGACGCATCGCAACAGCAAACCTGACATGTCTAATGAAGCTAAAAGCAACATGCAACGTTCTTTTTCCAATACAAATGATGTCTAACGACTACAGACAAGCAGAGGCAAGCGCGCCTTGACATACGAGAAGCAAAACCGTTTGAAGCGTTCTTCCTGAATCAGCAAAAACTAAAAGCATAAAATCATCCTGAACATCAGCACCTTACCCCCCGTGTCTTCCACTGATGACGATATCGAATAGTTCCGAGAAGGTCGAGTAGCATTCCTCATCACCGGCGACGAGCCCAACAGTCATGATGAACGGGTGGCCAGGGTTGTCAACGCCTGTTGCGAAGAGACATCCTTAAGTTGCCTGATTGGTGATGTACACAAGAGTGTGTCATTCTGGTGGATGGGCGATGGGAGTAGTTACGAGTGAAAAAGTTTGCGTTGTTGTTTGGTCGATTGCTGCCAATGACGACAGCTTCATGTCCATGTGCTGTCAGAGTGAGAACTCAGCGCTTGGAGCTTTCTGGGTTCAAGTACTTTCACAGGTCCAAGTTGGTCTTTTAAGCCCCGTGAAAGCCATGATTTCGCAATCTCTTACATAAAAATTGGAGCTCTACTTTTNGTTTGCCACACATTCCAGTCACAGTTACTATATTTCTAAGGTTTTAACGTACAAATATGGTTTATAGCTTTTTATTGCTGCCGCCTGATCAAGGTATCATCACCTTGATTTTTTAAGCCATGCTACAGTAAACGGGGTGGGGGGGAATCTAACAACTCCCACCTTAGTCTGCTAACCCCGCCCATAAACACAGCGCACGTACAGTGCAAGTAATTGAAGACATCATCACCAAATTCTGAGCGACTTCGCGTGGAACCACGCAGTCCAATACAATATAACACGACTCCTTCAGAGTGAATTTCGGGAATTTAACAATTTAGCCTCAAACTCAAACTGGTTAGTCGTGCATTTACTTGAACAACTCCTGTCAGTCGTTCGAAATGAATTCCCACACTGCGCTATTCAGCACGGTCAGGCAGAAGAAAGTAAAAAACACTTTTTGAACGATTCCAGTGTTAGGTAGAGTTCGATTCACGTTTCGCGAAGCGTAACCGTTACGGAAGCGACGAAACCAAGGCTGGAAAGTGGGTCGCATACGAGTTTTGAGAAAAAAGTCAAACACCAACAACGCCAACATGCGAACAGGGTACAAGAAGCTTTTCCACTTTTCGAGGAAGTTCCCAAGTCAAACGCTGTAGAGGAAAACAAAAGTGCGAGCGGTGCAGCATCAACAGTAATAAAGTAGAAAAGGGACAAATTTACAGCAAACGACGAAATACCGCATGACGGACAGTAAGCTGTAATCAGGGGCGTACTAAGCTGTAATCAGGGGCGTACTAAGCTGTAATCAGGGGCGTACTAAGCTGTAATCAGGGGCGTATCGAGGTTAGATGGAGCCCCGGGGCAAGAAACAAGTTTGGCGCCCTCCTGTTCAAACTTAAGGTCTTTCGGGATTAAATGTGCTGAATTGAAGAAAGTATTTGCGACGTTGCTGGGTCGTTTCGGTGCCCTCCAGCGATTCGGAGCCCGGGGCATTGTACCCCCTTACCCCCCTCGGCAGGCCCCTGGCTGTAATGCCCGACAAGGCGTCACTGGAAAAAGATTAAAATGCGCATGAAAAATCGATTTGTGATTAATACGGCTAAAATGGTCATGTCGAAGGGCTGGAAGAGACGTTTCCGACAACTTGCGGTGATTCAGGCAAAACACTGAGCGTTAGAAAAATGATGTAATCCCTGAAACTTGAAATTCTAAGAGAAGAAAGACAAGAAGTGTTCGAATGAAAACAAGCGGCGCAAGAAACGTAACGTATACGACAAGCGTTCCTGCGTCACGCGACGTGTAACGAAATGACCATTCGCTTACCAGTTTGTATGCACATGTCCAAAGTGTAGCCGCTTGACGTCTTGCGGTCTTTCAGTTGACGGTAAATGGCCGGAGTGAGCGATTTCGACATCCAGTTGTTGTGTTGCGACAGATCCGGGAAGTTCGGGTCAATTTCTTCCACTTTCTCGGCGCCAGGCAACAAATCGTCAATATCCTGGCCTGAAAAATGTCAGAAAAAAAGTGAAATTGTGCCAACGCGCTTCTGTATATTATTACCAGTTTTCAACTCGGAACGGCTGCGCCACGAAAAAAATGAACAAAGCGCCCGAACGCGTAATAATGGAAATATCAATCAAAAACAAAAGCAAAGCTTGCCTGCTTCAAGCCTCTTCTCCATCTTTATAAGCAGATTTACTCCATCAATGACGCACTGCACTTGTTCGACTTCAGACGATCCAAGCCTGAAAGGAAATCGTTGAAAGGAAAGTTACGGCCTTCTCTGCGGACGTAACGATAAACGAGCTTAGTTCAGGTAAACCAAGCAAATACTGTCAAATGCCACCAGGAGTTTCAATTTTTAGGACGAAGCACACTGATGGAATGCCAGTCGTTTGCTGTACAACAATATAGAGTAAAAGCAATGGACGGTATATACTGTAAAAGAAAACTGATACAACAGGTTAAAATATGCTTGTGTACCGTTGCTGACAAGGGAAACATGTTACAAGTTAAATTACTTTGTATTTAAAACTTCGATTATTATTTGACTCATTTCTATCTGCAACGGTAATCACGTCACTCGTAATGCTTTGATGGTCTGGCCAGCGACATGACCTAAAATTATATTTTTCTGCAAAATTTAGTAAAACGTTTATACACATAGCTGCGATAATTATCGCTTTTTTGCTAGCAGGGCTACGCGCAGATTGCATTTTGTTTCATTTTTCTCGGTATTCGTCTGTCAACAGCCACGCATTTCCAAACGAGCAATGCACCACCACCATCATCATCACGGAACGCATGTCGAGTACCTGTCCGAGTTCGAAATATCGAAAGTCCCATCAGTGGAGGCGGTGTCGACCCCCCCGGTCCCGCGCTTCTGCAAGCGGAGCGTTTCGAGTGTTTCGCTGAACTTGGGGTGTTGAGACATCAGCGGAATCTGCAACCGGCGAAAAAGTTGATATCACCGTCATTCGCGCCAGCATGCACGAGATAAACCAGTTTTAATGCGACGAGTCGCCGAACATTCGGCGCAGCCTGATGTGTATACAGCTACACCAGCGTGAGAATCCCAGCTGAAAATTGGTAAGAAAGGACGCTACAAAGGAACACAAACTCTGACGACTCGTTTATGATCTATAAACAGTAAAACTCTCAATAAAAGCCTTTGAAATAGTGCTGGTAGAACTGCGACTTATTGGCATTAACTTGAGAAAAAAGGTATCGGGACATTATCAGAAAAAAAGAACGTCCGTGCAATTTCAATTTACCCAATGTCGAAAAAGTGAACTTTGAATTTATCACTCATTTGCTTTTAAAATTCCGATCTATTTTATCCGCTTTTACAGAGAAAGGTTCTGCTTTTCAGTCCACAAGACGGACTTCATTGTAGCAGCTCACATGAACTTGAAGCAATTTCCCGTTGAAACCTAAATGTTAGAATGAAAAACCATTTTCGGTTGGAACTAAGTTAAAGCGATTTCATATGCCATCGCAAACAAATGGATACTAACGATGTTTTCAGCACATTCAACTTTATCTCTTACAAAATTTTAAAGTAACCGAATACTAGGTTTATTCCTTGTGAACACCGTGTGGTTGATACTGCAGGTTGGTAATATAGTCACTGTTGTCACTCACTTTGAGAAGTGGCAAGTCTGAGCCCGCACTTGGATTATTACACTGCTGCTTCAAATACCCGCACCTGGGCCGTAACGAAACTACGGTATTAAAGTTTGGCTCGGGAAAAGGAAAAAGTGGCAGTAGGGACACATTCTTTGCCGATGTCTATGGGCGTCGGAAGGACTTTTTCCAGAGAGGAGGGCAATAGCGGATTTTTCAGGGATAGCGAAAAAGATTTTTTCCAGGGAAAAAGTAGTGAAAATTCAGTTTACCCATTAAAACTAAGAAAACAACCTTTTTTGCTAAAAATGTTATAGTGGGTCTTGGTACCCTGCCCCGCCCTCCCTTGCGACGCCCCATTCCAATGTCCACGTTTCACGAGAATGAAATCCATGCTGAAGGATAAAGAAAACAGCTTTTCACGCAAAGACCGAACAGGAAAGATGTCACGTGCTCATTGTGAGCGCAAGAGACTTTGGATTTGCGCTCGCATCAAAACTGAGTAGTACACATGAAAAACGTCTTGCTTTACGTGTGAAACACCAACAAGATGTCCGTCTGTAGACAGCAACACCGCAAATGCATGATTCAAACCAGATTAAATGCACGCTCGGTCTCTTCGAACGAAGGTGACGCAGGTGTGCAGCTAAAACAGACTGCTGCAGACACACAAGGCGTCATTATGCGTCTGTTTCGTCAAAGCTCAATCGATTGGCCGCGACCACAGCAAGCGCTTTGCATGTATTTTAATTTCCCCGTTGGCAAAACTTTGCACAATCAACCAAACCAAGCTGACACAGTAATTTTTCAGAAGGGATCCAACCGGAAAATGTTGTGCACCGAGCGAGTCAACGCAAAAATGCCGGTGAACAGCACTTATACGCTTTTCGCAGACCCGGTACGAAAGAAGTCATATACGATATATGCGAAAAACAAGCACATCAAATGGAAACAGGAAAATGTTTGACGGTGACGTAAGGCGCATCAAAAAATTTTGTTTCGTAAATTTTTTGAAGTCGTTTACACAGATTGCATCGCAAGATCACCAACCTTGAGGTGGACCCCGGCACGCAGTCCCGTGCCAAGATTTGAAGGGCATGTTAAAATGAACCCCAGGTGTTCGTTCCACATGAATGAATGACCCTTCGAACGAATGGCATCCTCAACCTTTTTTAGACCTTCGCAGAAACGGGCAAAAACCCTCCTCATATTCCCCCCCTTTTCCATTGAAATCACGCGGCTGTGGTCCTCTTCGTTGACCCAGACAAGAAAGTTCTTCTCTTGGTTGTGCCTTTGATGCAAAAGCGTATCGGAATAAAAGTCCCGTAAATAATGAGAACAGAGATGCGACCATTAACCAACATTAATGAGGGCATACTGCAATTCAACTTTGATTTGAAGCCAAACCAGCTAAATCTTTTCAAAATTTAAGAATACTTTAAAATGTAAAACCCTCAAACAATCGATCGAGAAAAATGTCAAAAAGTTGGTTGGACCGTGAGGAAAACCGTTTGTTTAATTTACGTGTTATACAGTTTGCAAAATATACAGAATCCGTGTGTGACTGCTCTCATTGAGCGTAAAACACACTTCGAATGTGTTTCTTAAAAAACGTTTCAACAACCTCAGTTCACTTCCCTGGTTCGAAGTTCAAAAAGAAAGCCTCAATGAAATTTTACTCCACAACNGTTAATTACTGCAAANCACAGCGAAGAAAGACAAGGTTAAAAGTGAAAGAAAACATCGTCGATTCCTTTTCTAAGCCTTGGCAAGCTCTGAATAAATAGATCAGGCCATGGCTAGCCATGGTAACTTACCAGATCCCTCTACTTTCCGGCCAGTCTCTGGCCATGCGTGACGCAAGCAGCAGGGGAGAGACCGGTTTGTCGAAGAGAAAATGGTCCTCGATCAGTTTTTCTTGGGTTTCCTCCGTCATGCCCGTAAGGGGGTAGTACTGGCCTTTGAACGGCCCGTCTAAAGAAGCCAGCGCGTCTGACAGAATCTTCTCGACCTGCCGCAAATCGCAAATCACATACTGTGAAAAGAACCTTCTGATTCATAAAAAGAATTAAAAAATATAAATTACAGGCGTTAGTTGGATTTGCGGAAACAAAACAGCAGCATGGCTGAGCGTCTGTATGTTTTATTGATGGTTGCATCAACATCATCTGAAAGCAGAGCCATCAATGCAACATTCAAACGTTAGTTTTGCAGAAGCAGGTAATAAGGTCAAATCAAAAATAAAGTAACAAGTTTGATTTGATCAGTGCAAAACTACTTTGTACCAACAAACGCAGCGTTGGTCGCTAAAGAAACCAAAATTATGCATTGAAAGTCTGCAACAACAACTGATTCTTTAAGTTGCAAGATACGAGGGGCATCCAAAATAAAGGAGAACACGTCACGACTTGCTCCGACAGTATACAGTCTGTGCTTGAAAAAGAATTTATCATCGCGTTCGGACTGTTAACCGCGTTACCGTTCTTCTCTCAGCTCGGTTGCAGCAGGGAGGAAGGCCGTAGCCTGCGATGCTCCGTCCGGTTCGAACCCTCGAAGACAGGACGTAGTTTGGATCGAGGGCATCGCCTCCGCTCAAGTGCGCCGGGTTAAGATCAGTCCTGTGCTTTTGGTCTTTGCCTGCGCAGCAATGATGAGAAGTAGGCAAAAAAGTGCGGGAAATTTTTGAAAAAAGAACACAGCAAGCTATCACAGAGCTGACAGAGGCTGCGTGTATCGGCTGATGTAAAGTTTCTTAACTTGTTTTTCCAATCACACGCTTATAGCATAAAACGTTTAAACCCAATGTGACAAGCTGACAAAAACTTTTAGCAGATTTAGATGCAAGCAAAAAGAGAAGAAAAGAAAATGATTTCAACAGAATCGCTTTGCATCTGCAACGCGCTGCGAATAGTCGGCCATCATCTCCGCTGTCTGCGCGTGGTGAAAAAATTCAAAAACATTCTCACATATTTTCTCAATCCAACTCGTGAAAATGAGGCAAAATGGTCTTTCTTTGCAAAAAAACACAAAAAATTACCGTATCCACCGTGTCTTGAGCTGATTATCTTGTCAAACAAAGGAGCAAATACTTCGTAACTTTCCTCATCGCCAGCAACGGCACCAACTGTCATAATGAACGGGTGTCCAGGGTTGTCAACGCCTGAAAAAAACAGAAAATGAATGGGTTCAGGTGAAACTAAAACAACTCCATTTCGAAGCATTGTGGAATTGCCATCAAGAATGATCGCGAGGCAATTGCAATCAGAAAAGTGTTTCCTTTCATTCAACCCTTAAAAAAGCCTGGCTGCTTGATTTCAATCTTTGCAGCATTCTAGTTCAATGAAACAAAAACAAAGCTGCGAAGTCTTGCATTTTTCGCTTTAATCTGGATTAATAAGGCATCAAACGGTCAATGTTTTAGTTTCGACATTGCGATTGGTTTTAAATCAACTCACTTTAATTTAGTCTTTTCATATTTAGGATTTAACGTTAACCCGATTTCGTCTAGCCTAGTTTGTGATTAATTTAGCTCAAATTTACGAAATGCATCTGTAGCAGCGCGGTGGCTGCTACATGCGACGCGCTAAGCATAACATCCCTAGTAGCACGAAAGCTGCTGGGAGCTTCCTTTAGCCTAGTGTGTAAGTGCGCAGGCAAGCCGCTTCTTCACATCCTACGAGTTAACGCAAGCAAAGATGAAGCAGTGTACTTCTTTACACGAAAAAAAGAAATTACAAACATTTGTCAAAACAGACTAGCCTAGTCGTAAACACGACCAACGTGATTCTGGAAACTATAATGCAAATGCGCACCTAAAAATACTGTGCGATCGATTATAGCAGTGGTTCTCAAATGAGGGGAGACGTACTCATCGGGGTACACAAAGGTGCTCCAAGGGGTACACAAATTTTGAATGAAATTTGAACGTAAATGAACAATAATTATTATAGGTACATTTCTAAACATTGTGCTCATTAATTACAGTCTAGGGGTACTCAATAGACAAGATAGTGACCAAAAGGTACATTACTAAAAACGATTGAGAACCACTGGAATATAACAATCACTCACTGATTAGTATAGCTTCAAATAAAGCATGAAAAATCGAGACTGGTCAAAAAAAGCCTAGATATCTGAAGAAAACGATTAAAGCTACTGCATGAACTTTGAAGATGCACACCGACAGAACGATTGACATGCCCATCTGTAGGTTGCTAAACGTTTGAATTATTTTGAATAACTTTGCTCATCTTCATTTCTGCTGTATGTTAACAACCATAAAAACGCAGTTGTTAAAGATTATGACGTCACCATAAAGCACATTATCATCTGTAACAACCGAATGCTTCACAACGTGTTGTGAACGGATTGTGCCACTTAATTTTCGTTTAAAATTTTTCATGGTTGAAAAACATTATGCTAGGCTTCCTTTTTTGCCGTCACCTACATTGGTCATGTTGTGTCATTAAATCTTAGGTTATGATTGGCTGTCATGCATACCAAACAAGTTTTCCCAGTTTTACCTGGTTGTCGGGATGTTTTTGCTAACTGATGAACTTGGTTTTACATGGTAAAACGTTGAGACAGCAACTAACATCATTGCCAAGTTGTTTGCCACTATAGCTGAAAGGGTTAAAGTCAGAAAGTTGATAGTTAATCTTGAAGGTCAAGCGAAATTTCATATATAATTATAAAATAACAATTCTTGATATTATTTTTACCACTGAAAACAAATTATGTTTGTCTTAACAAAACATAGGTACTGGCAAATGCATCATTCGTTGTCTCATTAAAATGAATGTATTGCAAAAACATCCGCTTCCAAGTTTATAAATGTTAGCGATTTTCAAAGTGCTGCTTAGTATATGCAAAGTAACAAAAACTAACTACTCGCAAACGTCAAGTAAAAATAAGTATGAATTAAATGTACCAGTCTGTATGCACTGATCCAGTGTCACACCACCAGGAGTTGTTTTCTTGCTAAGTTTTTCATACATGTCACGAGTGAGACATCTTGCCATATGGTTGTTGTGCTTGGACAAGTCTGGAAAGTTTGATCCAATCTTGACGACTGACTTTGATGATCTGATTTGCCATAAATTATGGGATGTTATGCAGTTGGTACAAAAATTGACAAATATTAAAATCCCATACACACTGTAATAGTNAGAAACATTTCTAACAACACAGCCAGATAGTATCTTTGACTGAGACAGCACNTGCATGAACATAACCAAACATGTATCAGAGGTTCAAGAATTNTTCAATCACCCTGGCAGTTTTGGTGCTCCCCCAACATTAAAGCTAGCAACACACAAAATAGAATTTCCACTACCTAACCACAGTTGGAAACCAACTCATAATTCTGTACTGCTGAAGGAAAATAGGTCACCTGGATGTTACATCGCAAACAGTAGTTTTAATGTCAATCTGCAGCATCAAGCTCACAAATGTTATGTTTTTCAGTGAATTTGCATGTTTAGAACATACTGAAATACCTTGAAATATGTTGTGACTACCATGCTTTTGTAGTTCTAATGCAGTAGCTGTTTTTCATATTTTTATACTTTTAGCTCTGCTAGAAAGATATGCATAAATACTGTCATTATTTAAAATAGTTCCTACAGGCTCTGTGCCAGTAATTCTATTATAGATCTATCATCATTACAAATCAAAATACTTGAAAGTTCTCTGCTCTGCAAAATCATGAGACCAATTAACCAATAAAATGCTATCAAGAATTATTGATTTCAATTTGCTAAGTTGCCAAAATGATTAGTGTCTTGCATTTCATTGGAAAAAAAAGAATTAAAGGAGAATGATTTTAACAACTCTAATGAGTAAACATGACAACTCGTTGTGTTAGAAGCTGGTCATCATTATTTTGAAACTTTATATAATTTATAATCCCTGAAGGCTTTCACTAGTTATTTCAATGCATTAGTTGCTGTTTTGAATGTCATACTATGCCATTATGCCAACAGAATTGAAAAAAAAATTATCACTCACATTAGGCTGTGAAAGAAGTAATATAGAACTATAAAAACATTCTACCCATGTTAATAATTCATCCAAAGCATTTTTCACTACAGTATCTATCAAAATGATACTTGCCACAACAAAGAATCAGACATCGCACAATGTTCACATCATATATATTTTACCTACTGAGTAGTATCCTGAGCTGTTATTCAAATTTAAAATTTATCATGATATTTAAACATGCCAAGATGTGTCATGTTCCTATTAAGTAGAAAACTAAAAATAAAAAATCATTTCAAGTGGTTAAATTCATATAAATAGACATTCTTTTTGTACAACATGACTCACACCATACCGGGAAACATCAAAATTCCTTAAATAAATGCTAATATTACAAGTCACAGCAGAATTAAAACAAATATACTGACTGTGGATTTAAGATAACAATGTAGCTGAAAAGCAGAACAAAATGAAATTGACAATTAAAATATTCTTTCATAGATTTTATGCCATATGCATAAACTATACATACATGTATGAAGAACAGTGTACTGAAATGATGCACAACTTATTAAATTTGGTTAATGCAAATATAGGTCAAATGTTCCATATGAGCACTACCTTGGCATAACATTTGCTTGGTACAAACAGAAATATATTCTTGCAAAACACCGCAAACCATGCCCACAGGCAGTCAAGAAATCTTAAGTATAAACAAAAATAAAAAACAGTAACGTTTATTAAACCATTGCAATTTGACTTACTTGACATTGACAACTTTTGGCGCTGGACCTAAAAAGACATAAGTTATAATTAAAGACCTTCTTTTATGGAAACAACAAAGGGTATTCATAATTCTTACCAGCATCTCCTTTGGAAGGAAAACACCCCATTTTACAGTTTCAAGAAAACTTTAAAACACAAACTTAAACCTGTTTCTTACATTCTGCAAAACATTATGGGTATCAATTGATCTGCTTAATAATTTTAATAAAAACTGCAAAACTGTTGTCAAAACTAAATCCTACAATAAATTTAAAAAATACCTCATATATATATATATATGTATCCCAGCACATGCTGATGTAAATTTACACTGAAACCTAAACTGAGGCATAAATATTTCCTGCTTGTAGTTCAGTACATGTTAACTAACATTTTAGTAGGAAATTCCATAAAAGAACACAAAAAAGGTTGTCACTCAGTAAAGTGAGAATAACTTGCCTAAAAACAATTTTCAAATTGTTTTGTTATTTTCAGCACTTAAAGCGGTGACCTATTCATAGCAGAATCAAACTGTTTAACCTTTTCATAAAATGTAAATTCCATTGTCCACTACATTCTTAAACTCAGTAAAGATTCTTGCATTGCATTCTTCTAAAAAATAACTAGTGATTTAACCAATGTCAGGTCTTTGACATGTATTTTAGGGTTTAAAAACAGGAATTTCAAGCTTACTTGAGTTAAATTCATTGGCATGTACAATCCATGTGTTCAACTCAAGTACAGACAAAAAACACTGGAACATTGAAAAAAGTGATGACCATGTCATGTAGTTTAGCATTCCTCAAAACCTTTCCCTTTTCTTTTAATGTTTTTTTAGTTTTTATTTGCAATGACATTAAAATGAAGACAAATTTCACATGGGTTTGAGATATGCAAGACAATGAACACAATTGTTCATGCATATGAAAACAGGGTACCAAACAGAATGCCAGGAATTTTCAGATCTACAAAGAACTGAGACAGACTAAAGATTGGTTTGTTGGCCAGCCAGCTATTTAACTAACCCTAAGTTTAGTAATTCGCACAATCACAAATTAATGCCAAAATACGAAGGCAATATAGCAAGAGAGCCTCAGCAGTTAAAACACTGACTGTAGTTTATTCTGAAGCCAGGAGAACTACCAGGGATTGCTAAAAATCATGAGGTATTCAGGTTTCGTCTGTGTTTCGTTTGCTGACCCCGCAACCCTACCCAGAGTTACTTACAGCAGATGCGAAAATGAACAAATGAAATCTGGGTAGCCTAGATCTTAAAAGTTTTACAAGATTTCTGTTTCATATACAAATTTTGAAGTTTACATTCAATGTAAAAGGCTTTAACTTAGTTTTTAGACCATTAGTTTTATGTCTGAAATTAATTCAGGCTATAGGCCTATTCAAGTAAGCTCTGGTATTATTATCATGCTACTGAGTGTAATCCCAATCAGAATCAACTCAGAACAACAAAAAGAGCAAAAAACACAATTATGAATTAATTTTCGAAATACAAAATTTTTCCTTTTCTTATTATTACTCTGTTGAGGATTAAAAAGATTCAGGCACTTAAACCCCGTCTAACGCGCGGGAACAAGATGTATCACAATCACAGTAAGCCTACAATCAATGCAGACATTAAATCAATAGCATAAATACACAGACGTGATAATTGGCCTTCAAATCAATACGTCGTTCCAGTTTTTCCATGAGGTATTTGGAGAAAGTTCGAAATATTTCCAAGTCAATATTAAGAACCCCATTGGCAACGCAACCAAAATTGACTTAATTGCGTACAGCAATTGAGTAAACCCAACGCGGTGGCTGGTGTTCCAGCATACTGGCAAACGTAACATAGGAAGCGGATCGGGTTTCTATGGTAACAATTGTCTCTTGACCTTTGGGCAAAAGATGCTTGCCACCGCTTGCGGGGCTAAGGAGCAACCTGTCGAAAGAAATTAAGTCGCACAAAAAGTGAGCCCAGAAATCTTAAGTCAAAAATGGTAAAAAGTTAATCAAGCACATTTCACAAACAGCAATTAACAAACCACGATAGGGCTAGAATTATCTAATCAAACCTTTACCAATTCTGTAATGAAACCGTTATGCTTTATACTGCAGGAGTGGACTCAAGTTTTATTTTCCCGATTGTCACAACACAACTATGAATTTTGAAAATAGTATTCCTTCTTGTCAGTGATGGCGACGAGTCATATTTATCTAGTCACGATGGGAATCGAGTCTCAAGCCATTTGTGGCGGCAGGTAGATGGCGCCACATGTAAATAAATGGTCACCGCTAGATGGTG
>JGI24159J19872_10006757_pt1 | contig 15004 bp, 7 predicted proteins | sample Ectturendosymbi4_FD_19872 | JGI IMG/M metagenome (IMG submission 19872) | reverse complement strand
AAAATTTTTTTTTAATAGAACCAAGAAGACTTGCCGCATCCGTAGAGGGTTTGAACAACTCTCTAGCTATAGCGGCTGGTGAGTTATAACCAAAAAACCTTGCGCCAATTTATTGGCTCGCGCGGTCGTTAAAGGTGCGCTTGCGGTCATCGTCGTTCTTTTCGATTTTGCAAAGGGAGTGAGTTCGGGTCACGCAGACCCGACGTAATGGTTAGTGTGAGGTGGCTTACGCACGCTGACCCGACGTTATGGTTGGAGGGGGCTAAACTCCATGTGGCTGTAAAGAGCTGAAACTCACTCTGCGCATGCTTCTACGGTCATGTTAGCGGTATACAACATTAGAAGTTCTTCAAGCCCAAAATTTTTTTGTTATGAGTAATTCAGTTCAGACATATATGAAATCTACACTACCCCCCTTTTCATCAAAAATCGTATGATATTGGAGTACGAAGTACCTTTGTTAGTGCTCAAACTGCTTGATGAGAGTTATATTTTCAGTTTAGTTTTTGTGATAAAGTTTAGTTGAAGGAAAGTCTGTATGTTTTTTTATTTTTGAAAAATGGATTCAACAGTTGGCTTGCAGGTGTCTGCATACTGAAGAGCTTAGCGGGTTCAACAGAACCAGCACACCCGACATGTGGGTTAGTGTGACAAAAATTGAACGTAAGTATTCAAGGGCTAGACCAGGTTATTAAAACAAGTTGTGACACGGTTCAACAGAAGTGGAAGCGGACTGGGCTCCCCAAATTCACAATCAAAACCTCCAAAGCCAAGCTCTAATCTCCTCATGAAGTCATTTTTCAATTCACTGTATACTACGACGAAGGCCCCGAAGAAGCTCAAAGCCATCCGCAATGCTGTTGATCTGGCGATGGATCTGCTTCTATCCAGCCAGGCCAGAAAACATAGGAAAATCAGCCTATCACTAATTTAAAACCACGAACCTTCGCCAACACCACAGTCACCAGGAAGAAAAGTTAAAGTTTTCACCAGAAGATTGCTTTTCTGCTCAAATTTTTATGATGTAAGTGGAATAATCTAACAACCAATAAGCTAAGCATTTTTTCTGTCGGATGCAGATTTCGCTAACCATCTCAAATGTGTCTTTTCGTGGCCAGCGTGAGTTGTTTACGGATTTGCAATTGCAACAAAAGGATCAAAACTACACAGCCGTCAGTCACTGTTGCCTGACACGTAGCCAGGTGGGGTCAAAAGGAGCCGTCATTCTTACAATTTTGGACTGCAAATATTCAAAAGTTGAGCAAAAATTATTATGACCACGTAAAACCAATTACTCAATCCAGCAAGCTGCTGTAGGTCAGAGTTTCTCAACCTGTGGGCCGCGGAGGAATTTTTGACAGGCCACAGCCTGTTATTATTAAAATTTGAGTACATTTTCCAAGATGAACCTTTTAGTTGAAAACGAAGGTAGCTCTTGAGCGACACACGTCGTAATAAGCTTTTTCCGTCATGTGAAATTGTTGCAACCAGGGGTCTATAGCCACTGCCTTACGACTACATGGTTTAGTGTCCAAAGGCAATGAACTGAAAACTTATGTTTATTACTTTGCTTTTGAGGTGACGTTACATTACGGGGCACGGGCCGGACCAGAAAATAATTTGTGGTTTAGCATAAACAGGCCAGGCCGTTCGGTTTCTTGGCAGCTCTGGGCGGGCCGGGCTGCAAAAATGCTGGCCCGTGGCATCTGCTTCTACTTCGCACCTCTGTTTCGCGAGACGTATTCCACTATAAGCAACTTAATCCCGGTCTGATGTCAGCAACAAATGTTGAGATCACTGAAGAACACCAAGACAGCCCTGATATGCATGTCACCGCAATAAGACCAAAGGCGTTTGCCAAATGTGCGGCGCACCATTTTCTGTGCATCTGTACATTCCGCCTTTACTCCAATGACAACAAAGAGGCAATGTAGATTATGTTGTTTAGCACATTTGAACGTTGCTATTTATTCTTTTCAGCTGTTTCAAATCACTTTCTTTATGCAACGTGGTCCATGGTTTGCCGCCGATTGTTACGGGTTTTCGTAAACTTCGCGATTTTTGCTGGAGGATCCTTATGTAAAATAAAAACCGCGTACCAAAAGCATTTTCTCGGGGAGAGAGAGTTACACAAAAACCAGAAAATAAACATATTTTCAAGTCCGAATATGTACATCTATTCCATGCACATCTGCAATTTTCGAACAAAATAATGCATGGGTGTTGTACAGACTGCCAACAAAAGTTGCTGGCGGCATTTCAGTTTTTTTCGTGTAGTTTTTGCGTGATTTATATGCCTGCACCACGCTGTTTTTCGGCATGGACCTGTGGTTGTTTTGTTCATAAAAGTTTTTCGAAATTCAACAAGTTACTTTTCTAAGGTCAGATTAGTTGTAATGGCCGCTTCTGTTCCAGAAACGTCCAGTGACCCTGGGTAAGGTTGAGAATGCGATACAGGCAAATAAGGCTATAGGGTTACTAATCGTGGTTTTTAAAAAAGTTACCTGAGCAGGTTACAAGAGTCCGTTTTGATTTTGAGTAACCCTTCCAAAATTAGGTTTTGAATCTGTTAATAAACCACGGTTGATGGCTTCATACCAAGTATCATTTAAAGCAGCAAAGTTTAAGAAACGTTAAATATTGCAGAAAAGTTTATTAAACCATGTGTTGTATTAGAAATGGCTACAATTATTTTTTGAAAATGAAGCAAGAGAGAAGCTTGAATTAGTGCTGCTATCAAAGAATGTAATTCAGAGCCGAATCACTGACAAGAGTTTAGATATTTTGGAACAAATTTGTCACATCGCAAGGCTGGTCCCTAGAAAATATCCCTCTGGTAAAGACGAGATTGCTGATGCTTTGAATTACAGTCATGGTACCATACAGAACTTCCTTTTCTGTGAAGAACTGAAAACAACGACCAAATGCAAAAGATTTGTTTCAGTTCGTGAGAAACTTCTTTTGAGGTACTGGCTCTGTGTGCACTGATGGACTCTGCTGTACTGGGAAATAAATATGTGTTTCCGGCACTAATGAAACTGGAGGCTCCACACTTGCAAGGTACTCAGTGCTTCCTTCATCTTCATGCTTTGGCATCAAAAACCATGTCTCCGAAATTGAAGGAAGTCCTTGATATTTCTGTAAAGTCCCAAAACTGGATTAGGGGTCATGCTGTAAATCACCGCCTCTTGTCACTTTGTGAAGACCTTGGAAGTATACATACAGGTTATTTTTCCACAAAGAAGTCCCCTGGCTCCTACGTGAGAGAGTTTAAAGCCGCTTCGTCGAACTGTGCGAACGAATTGAAGTATTTCTGGAGGAACGTCACATTGATCCGCTTGAGGAGTTAGATTCGTAAGAGCAAATTGTAGAGTATTTAAGTGACACGTTCATTCTTATCACTTCAAGGCCAAAATATAAACATGTTGAATTGCTATGAAAAGCTAAATGCATTCAAATAAGTTCTCTGTGGTGTCAGCTAGCGAACGGAGGAAATTGTACAAATTTTCTGTCACTTAAGAAATAGTCGATGGCAATTAATCTTCGAGTTTGATTATTGTGTTTCAGACAAAATTATGGCTCATTTGGAAGCGCTGTTTGATAGATATTTTTACATGGAGTAGATGGAAACTGGATTACGAAACATACCATTTCAATTTGGATAAGATGTCAGGTGATGTAGTGTGAAAGAAGATCCCATAGAACTGCGTTCAAATCATGCTCTTGAAATAAAATTTGAGAATAAAGCTTTGGATGAGTATTGAGGCTCTGCTGTGGTTATGTTTCCAAGATTGTAAAACTGCACTAGCTGTACTCATTCCATTTGCGATAATATACCTATACAAGTCAGGATTTAGAAATATTTTGTCAATTAAGACAAAATCAAGAAATTGCTTGAATACACAGGCAGACATGTAGTTGACATGCGTGTTGCTGAGATGCGTGTGACATGCGTGTTGCTATGAGCAACATTGATTTTATCATTTTGTACATATTTCAAGCACATGACTATTTCTGTAGAGTAAATTCAAATGTTGCAATCTGTGTTATCCTTTCTTGTCCATGTGTTTGATTTTCTTTACATATTAAAACATTTTAATCCCTTTCTAAACGTTTGAAAGTTAGTTTTTCATTATAAATTGTAGGGATTGTGAGGTGAGAATAAATTTTTTAGGGGTGCAGGTGGTGAAAAGATTGTGAGCTCCTATCTAATGGATGAAAAGTGAAGATCCCTCTTCCTGCTTTGCATTATGCTATTACAAAACACTTGTGTTAATCTCACTGAACTTGCAGACAAAGGAACTCGGGAGAAATGTAATCAAACAACTCGCTGAACTTAAAAGCAAATCACTAAGCCAATGCATATACAGATGGTGCAAATTACATAATTATGCAGAACTCATGTTTCAAAATCTCACATCAGATTCCTTTAACGTTGCTACCAATGAAAGCATGTCTTCACAATATCTTTACATGATTTGACTTCAATCTGACATTTTTGAAATGTTTTTACTCACTGAACTCTAACACAATTTCCGATTTTACTCCGCTTCAAAATTTGGTAAAACTCAAAAAACTGTTTCTGAGCTTGATTTTGCAGAAACAGAACCTACAAAGCAGCATATGAATTTTTTGAAAAGCAATTAGTGTATAGTACTGTAAACTCTACTAATCAGCACACATTTTAATACCACATGGTGCAGAAAACTTACATATCATGCACACAAATGGAAAGTTTAAAGAGCAATCTCCTTCATACCAACGACTACTGTCACCTAGGTCAAGATACACACAGTCAGAGGAAGCAACAGTTGAGCTAGCAGAAAAACTTCCGTGCCAGTTGGTGTATGCAGTAGAGGCAAGATTTTGTCCGTCTGCCCAAATGAATGTACCTGAACACATAAAATGACTTTAGAATCCTGCATAATCACTGGACACTACCCAGCAAATTAACACAAAATCTGCTTTTCCCGCTTAACAGTCTCTGAACAAAAAAAGGACAAGCAATATTACCGAACTATGGCACAATTCAGTCGCATTAAATGATTTGCAATTTTTTGTCGTTCTGCATGTCTAAGCAGAGTCACTAACACTGATCAACATATGCTTTCATCTTTTTTTGTTTCTTGAAGCAAGTGCGACCACCACACCATAGCTGAAAAGCAGATGACTGTAACCAAATAATGGAAAAATGGTGTACCAGTTTGGGAGTGTTGCATGACTAAATGAAAATTATACAGTGGACTGTGTTCAACTTCATGAAACCATCCTTGTAAATCGCCTCCTTTAATGTGTCGTGTGTACATTGCAGGGCTTTCATATATGGATGGGTGGTGGATGAGGCTTTTCAAACAAACAGCCCTCTGAAATATAATTCCATTCCTTGGTAATGTGCACAACAACCTAAGAATGGCTTTGTTCATTTCGTCAGTCACACGAAGATAACTCCCGTTTAATTGTTTCTGAACAAAACTTATTAGCAATTGCAAATTGCGGCGAAGCAACTTTAAATTGCCAAAAACAATTCATAGCAAAACATTCAAAGTCGACGATCTGCATAAGCACATCTACAAGTTGTTACAAATTTGAGTGCAAAAATACAGCATATGAAATAAACCTTAAGCAACACAAACAAACATAAGTGGTAACATACTTGCACTCACAAAAACGTGCTTTCGAGAATGAATGTCACCAGTAAGATCTAAAGCAGGGGTCATATGATTTTCCACAACAAATTTCAAAAATTAGAAAAAAACACGAGTAAATCTTTTGGTTTAGCCGTGTCAGCCAGTAGCGTGTTTATCATACTTTTAAATTCTATTTTCACTGACAATTGGTAACTTTTTTGTATGGTGGTTTTTTGCAATGATTCTATTTGTTACTTTGTATGAAACAGTAAATCAAATAAAAACCAAATCAAATACCTTCAGTGGTTCTATCTGTCAAACCAATCCACCAATTTCGCAGACCAGTGATGTGAGATGTTCCATCTAGCTTCGTGGCTAATGCAGCATTTACTTGAGAAGATATCTGGATTTAAAAAATGCTAAACGAGATTTTGGGAACTTGTTTTTCAACACATGACAGTACAGTTGCTAGAAAGCTGAAAACAAACTAATCTAAAACTATCTTCGTCATTGTTTAGGGTGGGATTATCAAATTGCTGTTGGGAATGCAATGCATCCTATGGATAAACAATGTAGACAGTGGAGGCATCTAACTGAAATACCAGTCTTTGCCAACTATTCGAATTACAGTGCCTGCATTAGGTTATAGGATACCAATAAATACCAATTTTCAATACCTTGAAACTTTCAAAAACTATGAGCATACACCTTACCAAAATGACAAAACAGCATTGTGCTTTTTCAAATATCGAATAGAATAACGGCATGGTTATTAATGATGGTAGGCTGGAGTTAAGCACTGCAAGAAAAAGAAGTTCATTTTCAAAATCCAACTTACCACAACAAGCGTGGAATCTCTTGCCTGACAAAAGCTTTCTGCATCCACGTACGACTTCCCTTCAATCACAAACAAGAATAATCTTCCAGGTTGAAGAGAAAGAAACTCTGAACAGAACAAATGCATTGCTTGTCAAACCAAATGTCCGTAGTATATGGAAATGGAATGCACCAAACAATAAAAAAAACTAGGTGCGAGAATAACAGCATTGTTGCAAGTTTAATTTAAGAGTCAAAATCATACCAGAGAAAGACAGACATTTCCGGATAAAAGACAAATGTTGATGATTTTGAGAGCTTCATCTTTGAAGTTCCCACAAATTACCGATGACTTAATGATCAGATTTCGTTGCTGGGTGGATATTTTATCAACAAACAGATGGTTGTGTTTTCACAAGGCACTTCGACCAGATGGTAAATCAGCATTATTGATTTAATAGTATGCAGTTCCTAACACAACGTAATCATTTCATTTGGCAAGCTTTTGCAAGACATTCAGGAAATAAACTCAGTTACAAATAACATTTTTATACCTGGAAGATTACAAAGCTCAGCAAAGAGGCCAACTAGTTGATTTTGACGTGCATGAGCTTCACGAAATAAGCTCCATGTTGATCCCAGATCTCTACTTATTAATACAGAAAGAGTTGCTGGAGGCAAAACTGATTCATTGCAAGAAGCCTGAAACAAGAACGTTACTTGGTTCATGAGAATTTATTCTTCATAACAAGTTAAACCAGGGTGAAAAACATTATGTAAAAGCAACTAAAAATGACATTTTTAGCAGCAGAAATGAATAATACAATGGTAACGAAATTAAAGAAAACATTGCTATATAAAAAAATGTCTGACCAGCAATATACGTTCCTGATTAAATCTGTAAAAAGTATCCATGGCCGACATATACAAAGATACTGTAAACAGACGTGCAACACTAACCATTGATGAGACTTGCTTCACACAATCCGTATGTAGTGGTGGCATGTAAGCTGAACATGTGGAAGGTAAATCTATGTGTACAATAACCAGACATTACACTTTTTCAACATTTTTTTGCAGAAAAAGTTGTTATAAACTAAAATACCACACCAAAATTATGAGAACCATCCCAAATCTTTTGCGCTTGCATTGACATATGCAATATATTTTATCAGAAGTTCGTTGCCATTGAACACAAGTTAATTTTAACATATATGATCTATTTGTACAATCCGGCAGATCAATCAAAATTGCCCACAAATGCCTGAAAAATTGTCATAAATCACGAAATGAAATGCAGCAGGCATAACTTCATGGCAAAACATGACTCATGAAAAAGTTTTTTAAATATTCTTACTGCAACTTTTGTTGCAACATGAACCCCTCTTCTGTAAGAAAACGAACCAATTTACTCCTACTGATGATACTGGCACTGGTTACCAAACATCTACAGTATGATAAATCTGTTGACTTAATTTGCTCTGGCCACAATTTTTCTCAATAAGCAAATCAATGTTTTGTAAGCAAGCACAAACTTTTCATTGCAAAACCACACATTTCATTCAACTCACATGAACCTCCCACCGCTCCCAGCAATATTAGAAACCATGGAATATCTAAACTATGCTTGCATGCTGCATCACCCTAAAAGTGGTCTAAAGTTTAGTTTCAGTATGGATCATAAACACGATGGTTGCTGCATGGATCAGTCTTCAAATTTCAATTTTCTATGGCGAAATTGCTCAGAAGCAGATGTTTTCCCAATAAATACCAAACCAGGGGCCAACATTTTCACATGTTCACAAACCAAAAGCTGGGAAACATCTGCACTTGCTCTTTTGACATCAAATTTCAAAATGGCATTATCGAATCAACAATGTTTAGAGTTTACATGAAGGGGATACAGTTGAACCTTTCAAACACGACTCCAGAAAATTGTATGTTGCCATATTTGCTGAATGTTCCTATTGTTCAAGCCAGGGGTGATCAAACGTTTTGACCTGAGTGCCGAATTCGCGAGACTACCTGGCCATTGAAGGGTCAGATACAGTGCGATTTACATAATCTATGCAAAATTAGGTTGTTAAAATGTATTGTAGTACAATAACACTAAAATCACACCGTGTTGTTTACACTTTTGTAGCACTGCCTGCAGCTAAGTGCTGCTGCGGCAGACAAGTCAACAAGAGACAGACAGCACCTAATGCTGCTGCACTGCTGTCCATAGTTGGAAACGTGGTGCTTCAAAAAACGTGCAAGGTATTTGGCAGCCCAGACCAAACTGGTCAGCGAGCAAAAGGCAGCAGGCAGTAGTTTGGCCACCCTTGGTTTAAGCACTTGTTTGCAACAGAAATGGAAATGACCAACAAACTTGTTTCAACTGCAGAATAGAAATTCATAATCAACATTTTTTCTTGTACACTTTCAGGAAAGATAACAGAAAAGTGTACGGTTTGTACACTAATGATATGATTTTGACAATGGCGAATGTCTCCTTACAAGTAAATTTTTAAGAACTGCCTTCAGACAAATTTCATCAAATACAGCTACTTAAATTTCACCTAATTTCATGAGAAACTTCAACAAAATATGAATGCACAACACACTGCTTGCTGCATCAGAATAAAATAATGCAATTATTGCACTTAGATTAAATTGAAACATTTCAATTTCCGGATGAACACTGCCACCTCTAAAAAGAAAGATGTACATTAGATAAAACCAGAAAATAGACCACTTTCTACCTTTAAACCTAAAAATACAACTAAATTATTGTAAAATTACACCAACATCAACTAACAAACCAGGATAATCTGAAATTTTTGCCTAGTATCATGATTTTACCATTGTCTGCAAAATGTGATACATTTGAAAAGCGAACGGTGTACTTATTTCGCATGAAAACGGAAGTTTCTTTTTGCAATTGAAATCGTTCCAGAATCTGCTGTTGTTTGTCAGGAAATCTGAAGTATCAGTTATGTTTATCATCATGGCACCACAGTCTTCCATGCACCATGCATTATTAGGTTCAGACACATCTGTTCCACCAGACAACCATTGCTCAAATCCATACGGGCCTACACAACAATTCAATAAGGGACTGCAAATAGATGAGATGAATTAAACATCAAGTGAGTTAATGTGGTAACACAAGTAAGTTGTCCAATGAAATGCTGCCAACTTAGAAGTTTTATGCCCTGAGTAATTTTAGCCTCTGCAAGTCCACTTATCAGAGACAAACTCACTAAATTATCATTTGAACAATTCTGTGAAACACTTACTCTTGCAGTCATGGGCAACGTTACTCCCCTGGCTCAAGTTCATTTACATAAATCTCTTTCGTCACTTGATTCACTACATATGTAAATAACTGAAAAAAATATACTGAAATCGTATTTAAAACTAGCCAAGAGATCCCACGAGAAAATTATTTATTCCTGTGCTAACACTACCTCTCAGTTTTGACCCAGTGGAAAGTTACCAAGGGTTATAATTGCTTGCTAATGATATGTGCAAGTTTTTCAAAGGTTTGACTTTGCCAACCGCAAAGACATTCTGAGAAACTGCAAATAGTTTATCTGAATTCCAAGATGCTCAATCAGCAAGGTATTGCTGTATTTTGGTGGTGGCAGTGAAGCGAGTTTACACTGTATTTTGAAAGACTATTTCAGTCTTTCTAAACATTAAAAAGAACACTGATTATGTGTGTTTGGCCCAAGCATTAGTGGTCTTTTGTACCTGAATATTTGTAGTGATATGCTGCTGAATTCAATAATTTTTTAATTGCAAGAAAACAGCCAAGCCACTTTTTTGCATACACTTTTCCAAGGAGGCTAAGGAGACAGGTGCTCCGGTAGTTAGGGCATTGGCTCCTGCCTCCCTTCTTGTGTATGGGATGATCACCACAGTTTACCAACCTGTCGCTACCCTTCAAGAACATCAAGCCATTTGGCACACACAAGTCACAGAAAGAACTGCTTCTCGGTTTAAGGCTTTGAGCATTTCAATTTGGATTTCGTCGCAGTCAGCAGCCTTCCCATCTTTCAATTTTTTTACAGCTAGGACTTCACCTACAGTGATGGCATTATTATCTTCCAAATGTACCCCTGTGTCAGTGATGTAGTTGTTGCAGAGCAACAATGCTTTGCCATGATGTTATACAAATTCAAAGTTCGCCCGAATAAGCAATGATTAGTGTGTAAATAAATCCTGTTAACAAACATGTTTTTTTTTCAGCCTCAACAAAAGAATTGCACACACCTCTGTTTGGTTTGGGCAATTTACAGTTAATACATTTGAACATAAAATCGCTTTGTGAAGAAGTTATTTTAATGGGAAATACTGTAAACTTTTTTGTGTAGTTTTTGCATTGTTTATTTTGTTTCGTAGTGTTTAAATCGCATTTTGCAACGTTTCTGTAATGTTTTAGCGTTACTGTAAACTCTCAGGTTTAAATCGGTAAAAATCGTTTGCAACTAGCAAGGCAGTACAAATTCCTTGTACGGCATTCAGCACCATGCATTCCTCAGGAAACACATGCATTTCCTGTACACATGCGATAGCGTGTGGAAATTTCCAACCAGCCGCGGATAATGCAATGCTCCTTGGCCGTAGGGTCAATTGCGAACGGGGAGGCTTGCAAAATGTTTTTAGCCAAAATGAGTAATGATCTGAAGCTAGTTTGCGCGCAGGGGGCGAACTCCAAACGTTTGCAGTCAAAATCGAACTTGAGAGAACTCAGTCTTTCAAACCAACATACGTGGCTTTACCCATCATGGTAAACACCTGTGCAATTTAAATTCCTTAGAGCTGTCACAAGTAAATACGCTCAGGCGAAGGTCAATTCTAGTCAAGTGACGTGACGTCACGTCACATACAAACCTTGCGCCTGAAGCACGAGAAAAAGGCAATTGCAAGCTCTGCATGAGGTCGGACAGCCTTGTGGCAGGGGGTGACGTTGCTGAGAACGTAAGCTTGTAAAATGGCAGCTCAGGGCGAGAAAAAAAGAAACATTTTACTTGAACTACAGTAATATGCCAAAACAGCATTCTGACACGTAAACGGTATCTGAAATCAAATTGGCATCTAAAAGCTTTACTCAACTTTGGCGAATGTGGAAAAGTTGATCGATTGTTTCTGGGAAAGTTTGGGAGACGATATTGGTGTGGAGTTGTGAAACAAGCCTGTACGACATCAAAATTTTCGGTGAGTTCTTCCCCAAACAGGGCTACGTAATCAAATTCAGCTAAATTCTAACTTGGAGTAACGCACCTGCGTCTGCCTGAGTGTGATTCAGTTTCGTGATAAAAAAGTGTAGCTGTTTGATTGTTTCATTTGCGTTCGCTTGTGTTGCTTTGGTCTTTGTTGAGTTAAATTTAAAGTGTGCAATTGTGAAATCTCGTGTCTTGTGTGTCAGCATTAAATAATGTCAGAATCTATTGTGCTTTTAATCGCAGTTATTTTGGGAATCGCGTTAATTCGGGAAAGTTAACTTTCGTGTTTCACAGTAATCGTTTTCTCACGTGCTTTATCAAAGTAATTGTATAAAAGTCCTGCTGATCTCTCATTGAACAGAAGTTATTAATCAGAATAGAAGTTGATAAAAACAATTTTTTACTGATTCGTAAAGCTATTTCAGTCTCGTCGCCAACTTATGAACGTCGAGGAGGTCAAACTAAGGGACCGAGTTTATCCCTGGACATCCACTGGGGCCGTTTTGCTTATTCTAGATTTTTGGAAAGACACCCCAATTATAGTATGACCAAGGGGGACATTTTAATTTTTCTAATCAGTCATTTTCCTCGAGAACTAACAGCTATACCATTGTGTGTTTTTACTCCAAAGCCAGAGTCGCAGTTGCTACGAATAGGGGTTTTTAATCAGGAAATGAAACGGAGTCAGCCGACGAATTGAACGACTCTACCACATGTTACCCTGTTTCGGTGCTTTTAAGTTGGCCTAAGGCCTCCCACGTCCGTTCATAACAAAAAAGCGACAAAATAGTCAAGACTGTAACCTTCAAGACCAAGATCTGGTTAAAATTGAGAAGAGACTGAGAACAAGACTTCGCCAAAAACTCTCAGACCGAGACTCAAGACTTAAAGTTTGAGACCGAGACTCGAGACTTGAAAATTTGCGTATTCATCACTTCTGACTTGAATTTTTTCAAATTTCTGGAATTTTTACAATGTGTTTTGGTTGTTTCTTATTACCTGCAAATGCAACAAACAATTGTTGAATTATAGAAATTTTAATAAACCATTTCTTTACAATATTAAAAGACTCGAGACCTGAAACCTTTGAGACCAAGACTGAGACCGAGACTCACATAAATGGGTCCCGAGACCAAGACCCAGTCTTAAGACTCTATCACTGCCCTGTGTGCCCGGTGGTGTGGCAGTGACTGGGTTTAAAAGGTCTTTGAATCCTCTCTCCATCATGCAAGGATGTTCTTCTCATGGCTGAGTAAGACACCATTTAGGTCTTTGATGGATTTAGCAGTACAAATCTTCTGCAACAAAGACACTGGATGGTTTGCCAGAACACTTTGTTGTTTTGCCAGTAATTGGAATCCGGTTTATATCTGAAATTCCCCAAGATTTCATTTTGGACTTTTTCATCATGGGGGTTGCCGACTTGCACACCCAGCATGCAAAGAAAATCCAGCTTTCTTCGGACGTCATGCCATGTAGGCTACTTTCTTTGCTTCAACAGCATCTTTCACCTCTTGGTTTCACCACTTGAGGTTGCTTTTTTGCCATTATTCACCACACCTAATTCTTTCTTTCTGCATACCCAAGGAGCAGATGACGCCTCAGCTACTTCGAACATTTGCCACTCTACCTCCGTGTTGGCTGTTCATTCCGGGAGTTCTCAGAACAAGCATAATACTCTGTCTGCAAAGGTATTTCTCACTCTTTGCCTATCGGGGCCTCCCACTCTATTTGGTAGGTGGATATAAGCCAGTTATTATTGTTAGCTACTATAATGGATTCACTTTGTCTCAGCAAATAGTAATCTGTTCTTGAAAATAAAAAAATTACATTGGTAATGCTGGTGTACAGTCAGAAAAAAACTGATAGCATGAGAATATTATGAGGTGAGTCACAATTTCATTAATATGTAGATTAACTAACAAACAAAAAACATCAACAACATCTGTTTAACAAAGGAAAGCACAAAAACCCAAACCTTTTTCACACACCACATGCAGCTTCAAGGCACTGCTTCCATCAAACCACAACGATGTAATATTCAGTATGCCAACAAATCCTTTAGGTGCTGTTGGTATGCTAGGAGCATGAGGGAAATTCCAATTTTGATACTCTGAAAACAATACTTGCAAAAAAGAAACCTTGTATTATATTGTGAAAAGCAATAGTGATGAGAAAATGCTTCACAATTCATTAATTTTTTGAAAAGGAAATTTACTTTCCCCGTTGTTAAATCCTTCCATTATTGTTCGAAAACATGATCACAAAAATAAGATTTTCACAAAACACATCACATAACCTAAAACACCTACCCAATAACATAAAAGTTTCATATTTTGAAATTGGATTGGTTGATTTGAATTTTAACATATAACTTTAAATTTTACATTAAAAACTTGAGGCTGAAACACAACAAAACTCTGTGCAATTCTAGAATCCATATGCGTATTGTAATTCATAATGAAGAAGCTTAGCACAACCAGAAATAGGTTTGGATTGCCCAAACTTGACATGCACCACAAGTCAGCTAAAAACAGGAAAGTGATAGATTCACATTATTGATGCACAAACACGACACATACACGACATCATTTTGTAAATTGACCTCCAATCTTAACAGATCTTAACAGCATCAACTCAAGTGTAAATTACTTACCAAGTTTTACTTACCAAGTTTTAACAACTGATAGATCTTTTCTCACAAGTAAAAAAGAAATTAATATATCAATGAGACATTAATAAATTACATGTGACAATAAATAAATGAAACATAAATACAGAGAAATCATGTTTATTAACATCAGAGAGTAGAATCGAGTAGATTGGCTAAGTAAATTTCAAAGTCATGGCTCACTTCCCATGCTGAAGACTTTCTCATAAACCCATGACTATGATCTACACCTAATGCTTCTCATGACATCCTGAATAGAATTTACCAAAAGTGCATTTTTGAACATTCAACAACGCAAATAGTTTGAAAGCAACATCTCTGCTGCTTGTCTTACAGGAAGAGGCATGACTAATGTTTTAACTGTTGTGTAAACCGCTTCAAAAATCAAGCAAAATCATTCGAAAACTTGTGGCTGGCATATCAAGAAGTTTTCATGGAATACATAGCACATAGCAACACATGACATGTCCAAAGGACTGGATCAAAATTGCATCCTAGTTCCTCTGGTTCTAACATACTGTAGCTTTGGTGTAAACAAATTAAAAGTTGCAAGGACAACATCAAACAGCATTATCAATCTATAGGAGGGTCAAATCATTATAATCCAACAAGGGGTGTAACCCAATGTCACAAAAATGCCTCATTTTTTTATATAAGGTGCACCCACATGTAAAATG
>JGI24159J19872_10006756_pt1 | contig 15006 bp, 14 predicted proteins | sample Ectturendosymbi4_FD_19872 | JGI IMG/M metagenome (IMG submission 19872) | reverse complement strand
CGGTGCAGTGATTGCGGATATGTAAATACAAATATCGGAAAGAAATCAATTCAGTATAGAGGAGTAGAAGCGTGGCAGTCTTAAATTGAATATCAAGCAACCAGGTTCCACTAGTTTGCGAACACAGGTCAAAAAATACCTTCTTGATATTTATTACCAAACTTAATCCTTATGGTCTTGATATACGCTACGTGCCTTGTACATGTTCTGTGTATTGGATGTTATGTATCTGTTTGGTCTTTGTTGTTGTTGCCTTTTTCTTGGGGCATCAGTTTACTATCAATGAATATTTTTCTCTTTTGCCATTGCTAACTGTCTAAGTTGCGTCTGTCCTTTGTGTATCGCTGTTGTTACAGCTGAGTAAGCATATAATGACTGACCCATGGTCGGCTGACTATGATGGCCTCCGGGTCTTTTCGTTGGCCATGTAAAACAAACAAGCATTGATATGACTGGTGGATTGGATGTTTCTGCACACACAGCTAGTGTCATGGGCCAATTCCATTCTGCACAGGTTCGCCTTAAACCGGCCGCGTCTAGTGCGCAGTCGGTTAAGTTGGACCCATGCTTTGCGCCGCGCGTTGCATCGTGGTGGATAGTTTGTAAAACTAGAGATATATGGCTTCAAAGAGTCTGGAACTGGAGGGGAGAGTAGTCGTGGTTTGTGAGGTCACCATGAACGATCTTAAGGAGCGTCTCGAGCGGAGTCTGTCGGGACCGCGCCGTATGTGCAAGGCTTCATGTAGCAGATAGTTGGGACTTTGTGCTTTGAGATTTAACCGCAGACATGCCATATTTATCCGAGTAGTGGGGGCCAGGATACCAGAAAGGAATGAGGTCTGTGCTAGTAGATCTTATGCAACCTGAGATTGTGCGCCCCAGGGATGTGGAAGCGGCTATTCGTCAACCGCTTCCACACCTATCGCTTCCACTAACAAAAAACGTGAAAATGACCGTTGACCTTAGCAGTACGAAGTTTGTCGTTTGCTACAATCAAAAAGTGTAAACAAAGATACGAAAGTGGCAAAAAAGACAGAAAGTAGGAAAAACAAAAGCAAATAAACTAAAGACCGCGAAGATAAAATAATTTCAATTTTAAACAGCTTTATTTGTCCGCATAAACACAGTGGCATCAGTTAATTCAGTGGTTCCCAACCGAGGAGTAAATCGTCCCCAGGGAGGAATTTCATAAGCTTAGGGGAGGAATTTCAACTTTATAGTTAAGTTACGTATTCATTGTAAGTGTTGTACTTCTTTTTTAAGTTGACGTTGGCACTTTCAGTTGGTTATATCACTTCATATATGGTTATTTAGTGGACAGTCACACGTTTCTGTTGACAAACTTCATTGCCATTATTTGACAACAAATAGTTTTTGTCCCACTTTTATTCATCAAGTCAGTGTGTTCCAACTGCGGGCCGCATGTGGCCCACCACAGTGTTTTCAGTGACCCGCGGAAGCATTCAGGAAAAATCTTCAAATGTGAAATATGTAGACAAGCGTATGAGGTTACATTTGCCTCATTGAATTGCTTGCGCTGGATAAGGTGCATTTGCACAAAAAATGATTCATACCTTTTTTGTGTAAACTTCGTTTTATTTCTTTATTTTGCGATCAAATTAGAAGATACGGTCCGCCGCCAACCCTCCGCTGGGACACCTGTCTGGATAACCTCTGTGTTACTTCAGTACAACGGCGATCGTTGTCTTGGAGGGTACATCTGGCACAATGAACTCAGTACCGCCAAATAAATCTATCTATCCGTAAAACGCGGCCTTCTCAGAGTGGCCCTCGAACCAAAGTAATGGCTCATCGCTGCAATAGGTAATTTTAATTAGAACAAGCATAACATCTTTTAATAAAAATGTACAATGCTAACGGTATTACAGACTGTAGAGAGCTCCCAGACACTAGTCAGCAAAGATAGATTTCTCAAACAGAAAGACTTTGCTCTAAAAATGCAGTCGATGTTTGGATCCACATACAGTAAACCTCGGTTAATCCAGATTCGATTTGACCGACGATTTTATCCGGTTTAGGCGAAGATCCGGATTAACCGAAGATAGTTGTTTCTAGCCTGATGTTATCTGGGTACTAAGATATCGGTGAAAATTACTTAAATTCAACATATTTACTATCCAACAGCAGACTTTCGCAGAAGTAAAATGAATTTAGTAATGTATTTACAATGGTACAACAGGCTAGTAACCGCCGTAACCACGCAGTTATTTAAGTTCATAATTTTAGAATACTTCGCTTCGAAGAGGTCTGGGATTTTGGACTGACGCAGAGATTTCTGCGACTGGTCCGTAAGCAGCGACTAAGACAGGTTTCCGAGTGCAATGGTGATAATACTCTTCTACATATGTACACTCAACATTGGTCCGTGGTGCGGCGGCGTGCCTTGAGCTTTGTTCAACGTGATATACTATGTGCGTGTGTGACGCAATAATCGTCTCTACGATTAGTCGAATGTTGNGGCCGATGTTATCATAATTCTAAACGTTCTTTGGTGGTCGTGAGCACGCAAGTGTTACGCCTGAAAGGTGCCGAATCTTTCCTAGAGACCAGTCAATGCGCTTTGAGAACACAACAGCGTGCAAGTGGAGAAAAATCCGAATTACGAGATGTGAAAATAGCTGATTTTATCCGGTATTGGCGAAGATCTGGATTAAAAAATCCGGATAAACTGAAAATTTTTATAAAGAAAAGCGTTGAAAATCATTCGTACCACCAATTTTATCCGGTTTTGGCGAAGATCCGGATTAACCGAGGTTTACTGTATGTGTGAGAATACATTTTCTACCATGAAGCAAGTCAAATCTAAAAACACAAATCGAATGGCAGACGAAACACTGGACGACAGTCTCAGACTTATTACCACCATCACTCACTGGCATTGATAAAGGAGCGAGAGTGTCAGAGAAGCCTCAACCACAGGCATCCCACTGAGAAAAATTTGTAGTAAATTCCTACGTGCCATTGTGTAATAATTTCAATGACGCACTCATCTACCCTTTCAGTTTTAAATATTTTGAATCTGTTGTTTTATACATCGTTTTATTGGAAGTGGCCCGCGAGTTGTCACGTTTTTGTAAAATGGCCTGAAGGTCAAAAGTAGTTGGACCACGCTGAATCAAGTGATTGTCTTCAATAAAGACCATTATAGTTAATATTAGCTTGCGAACCCGAACAGAAGAGGAATGAAAATTCCATAGGGGAGGAATGAAAAGTTCCAAAATGAGCAAAGGGAGAAATGCATCACAAAAGGTTGGGAACCACTGAGTAGATTCATTGCCCATTCGGACTCTGTTTTCACGAAGTACGATCTTTACGTGGGAGAAAATACGTTCGACGGATGCCTGTGTACAGGGTAGACAGCTAATGATTCGCAATACTGGTTGTACAATAGGGGGGTATTTAGAAATAACGTCCCAAACATTTGGCAGTTTCAATCTTCCCAGCCGCTCTACATCAACAAGCGCTTCAGCAAATGCAGCAACATCAGATTTTGCAGACGCCGTAGCTGATGCCTCAGCAGCCGCTGAGTTCAAATATGCATCAAAGTCAGGTATTAGTGCTGCAGATTCTGATGCTGCTTCACTTCCGCTTGTGTCAACTTCAGCATCAGCACTTGCTCTTTCACTTGATATGCTTTGAATGCGCAAGGAAATTGGATGAAGAGCGACTGAGTTGGCAAATACATGTACTTTCAAACTGTTACCATTTTAGCAGACAGCAGCCAGATTTGAAAAGTCAGTCGCCGATAAAATCGGTAAGCTGCACGATGACTTGGCCGTCTATAAAGAACGCCATGGATGCTAGTTATGCTTTTTCTCGTTCTCTCGTTCTACTGATATCACACGTTCATTCAGACTTACGCTNTAGTGTAACTTCACCGTTCAATCAACATCGGGAAATGGACAAAACTATTCGCCAAGTTACTCTACAAGCCAAATAACCTATGTGGAAGCGGAAGCGGTAGAATTTTCGCGCTTCCACTTCCACAGAAAAAGGACCGCTTCCGCTTCCACATCCCTGGTGCGCATGGATTCATTCAGCTTGCGAGCAGTGCGCTACACGAGCAGTGCACCAAAGCAGTTGTCAAACTTCTGAGCACCTTAAATGCGCATCCCCAGGTCAGACCCGCGAGGCGCTTTATCAAGACAACTCGAGATGAGACTTGGCTTTTCAAGTACAGGAAAGTGAGACTTCTGTCAAGAGTGATAACCAGGTATGTCGGGTAGGAGCTTTCCAGGAGAGGATTTACTTTTAGTTGGTAACCTGCACAATAGTTTCTCATGTGGAATAGGCGCAATCGAGACGGCCTAATGCAGTTCAAACATTTTTCACAAAGTTGGCCTAAGTGCAGGTATTGACAAAATTATACGCAAAATCGACTTTGTTTCATTACTTGGCACGACTTTTTGAGGAAATTTTGAACGTTTGAAGACCAAATAGCAAGCCTGCATCGAAAACCTCAGGCAAAGGCCAAAACTGCCCATTTTTGAGAGTTTTCCGTATAAAAACTACTGATAGAGTCTCGAAATTTCGTCTTGGTCTCGAAACGCGTTTCAAGGCCCATTTATGTGAGTCTCGTCTTGATGAAAGTTGCAGGTCTCGGTCTCGAGCCTGTTGTTTTGAATCCATCGATATGCAGCTTGGTCAGGGGTGGATACAGCTAGTAACCTTAGGGGCTCGGGCGATTTCAGCAATATTTGGTAGTCAAGTCTCATAACGGCTTCCCTACTGCAAGAAAGATGAATACTTCACAACACTGCTGTGACAAAACAATGGACGACAGAATGGCCTTGTATCGCGAACAATAAGACAATTCGAATATGACGCAGGACTCATTTGAAATTGGTTTTGATTTGTTGTTTTCCGAATTGTACAAAATCGTGGTGAATAAAGTTACTTTCGTAGGTTTTAGGGAGGAGCGATCGCCCCAGTCGCCCCCCATGGATCCGCCTCTGAGCTTGGTAAAGCTTCCGTATTTCAACCGGTTCGCTATCCGTCGTGGTAAAGGAAAAACCAAAAAGGGGGTCTACAGACATGCGAGAAATCCGGGAAAAGTGCAGCTCGGAAGTGTGGATGATCTTTTTTGAAAAATTCAAGAAAACTTGGGGAACCTGACAAATTTTTACGTCTTGAGTCTCGGTCTCGAACATGCAGGTTTCGGTATCGGCATTTCTGACAATGTTTTAGAGTCGACGTTTTAACCAAGTCTCGGAGGATATGGTCTCGACCACACCATTGATAAAAACTAAAACAAGGCACGCAAAAGTTTCACAAATGTCACCACAAATAAATGGTATCGTTTAATCCGCTGCTGGTAAGTCACATGCGCATTGAGCTGAATACAAAAAGGCATTTCAATTTTTCTTACCATATGTGCCACGGCTTGTTTTTAATGGTGTCGAGTTCCAGGAATTGAGTGCACTTGACAGCAGATAAGGAGTCTCTTAAATCCATTTTATTGGCGAATAGCAAAATAGGAATTCTTCTTGAAGCTATATCTAAACAAAAGCAAGAAACTAAATGTTGTTTTCAAAAGAAGCTAGGTTTTATGGAGATCCCAATAAAATGTGACATGCAACATTAACAGTCGAAATACAATATTATAGCAAACCATATTATTCATCAAAATTGACAGAACACACTGAAATCTGAAAAAAATCCTGACTGATTATGTTCTTATTATGTCATTTCTAGAACAGACATTGAACACAAACCAGTTTTTAACACAAGTTCAAATAAAGTTTTTGACAGAAACAGAGACCATAATCAAACAAGTGAAAGAACAGATTATGCTTGATGGCAAAATAGTCTTCCTACAAAGTTTTCTTGTTAGGTTTGATTTTGGCTTATTCTGTGATGCTATAGTACAGGGATGGCCAAACTGTGGCTCATGCGGCTCTGAGGTTTGCGAAAATTTAAATATTTGTTTTTTTTATCTATTGCAAAGTGTAGAAATATTGTAAAATGTTACTGTAGTGGCTAGCGTTCTGTACAGTATTACTTTTGCAAGTCGTTCCAAAAAGGAATTATGATGTGACTGCAAATAAATTCGTGTTTTTAGATTTTATGTCACGGCTCTTTGTAACTTGGATTTTACAATATGAAGCTCATACTTAGAGCAGGTTTGGCCACCACTGCTATAGTAAAACTGCAGGTGAGTTTATTTCAAGAAACAGCATCACATTACAAAGTTTTTGAAAAGCATGAGATTGCACACATATTTCATTGTGGCATCGTAGGTTCACCCCAAGTTTTACAAAGCTTAAAAACCTTGAACAAGAAAAAGTAACCTAGGTACTAAAACCAGTTCCAGTTTTTGATCAAATCAACTAATCAGTTGAATTTTCACAGGGAAGATACAGTAGTTAGGGTAACAACAACTATTAAAGTCAGCTTGTGTTGCAGCCAGAGGCCCAATTATATGGACAAGTGTGCATGGACTAGAACCACTGCATTGTAGTATACGAAAAGCCACACAATGGTAACACAATAACCAGGTCAACATCTCCATGCCTTGTCTCCAGAAGACCAAATACAAGCAAAAGTTTTCTGATGATTACAGAATCAGCAAGTGACTTACCACATGAAATAGCACGCACATCACCAAATTGCAGACTGTCAGTTTTAAATCATGTTATGATAACAAATAAACACATTTTACCATCATGTTGTAACAGTTGATTTAGCTCATCCTTTGCTACAGCCATTCGAAGTTTATCAGCACTGTCCAGAACAAATATAATAGCATGCGTTTCTTTGTAGTAATGCTCCCATAAGCTTCTGTAACGACCTTGTCCAGACATATCAAAAGCAGTGAAAGCAAGACTGAAAAAGAGTTTGAAAAATTATAATTTAAAAGATGTTTCAACACATATGTTGAAATAATCTTTAATTCACTTAAATGATACACTGGCACCAACATGAAACTATAGCAATTGTCCACCACACTCCATTATGCTATGCTGAACACAATTGCTTTTCTAGTTTTCCAGCATATTGGTTGCATGGTTATGATATTAACAAATTACAAGCAAGTGAACATGGCATTGGCACACCCTCTTCCTAAATTTGGACAGTACAGTATTAATTATTTCTCAAAGACAATTGGTACAAAAGTTATAGATTATGTTACCATCACACAACACGAATGCCTTGTTCACCACTAATGGTTATTTTCAAAACAAATCTATTCAGCCAATCCAAACACATAAAAAGAACAAGGGTAATTGATGGCCGGTCTCCAGCTACTTGAAGCAGTCATATATTTCAACAGAATCATTGTGTTGAAAATTAGCAGAAAATTATTGAAATATCTCTTTACCCAAAATTGTTTTCTTGGCCATAACTTTTGAACCAGAAATGCTAGAAATCCAATCAAAGGTTCAAAAGACTCAGATTGTAGCCTAGTTTCCACTAAAAACCTGAGACAAAATTGGCTTTTGTGGTTGGAACCCAGGGCCTTATGACCTCAACCAAAAATGCCAAAGCCTACTCCACTTATGATATCACCAACAAAACACACAAAACCTAAACCAGGGCTGCCCAAACTTTTTAGTGTTGCGGGACACTTTCGCATGAGAAAATGTGAGAAAATTTATTGCGGGCCACAAACATTTTTGTGATGCAACAATAAGCTATTGTGATGTAACAAATCCCTTGATTTTGATACATTTTACAAGATAACACAAGGTGATTATGAGTCCTATAGTTGCACGCAGTGTTGCCAGCTTGTATGGATGTAAACCAAATCTAAAAAATTGACATATTTTCAAAGCATTTGCTATGCAAGGTGTTGGGTGGTAGGCCCATAACAGAAACAACAGGTATAATTTTGGTGTGTTTTACTGGCAAATATACTTGAGCCTATAAAAAAAATACTGAAAGTTCAAAAGGTTGCTTCCAAACTTATTACATCGTGGGCCACTTAAAACAACCTCGCGGGCCATGGATTGGGCAGCCTTGACCTAAACCAGGGGTCGGGAACCTGTGGCTGGCGAGCCAGATGTGGCTCTTTTGATGATGGCATCTGGCTCACTTGATATTTTCTTAACACAATTGTTACGAATGATACTTTTTCTGTAATTTTCCATCTACCAGACTACAAAGCCATTAGCATCACCATGCAGCACCAGAAGTCGCATTTACAGTAAGAAGCGTGTTATTAAAGAGAAAATTCAGATATTTACCATTGTTTAAAATTGTTGATTTTGCTTAAAAATGCACATGTTAGTATGTTAGTTGCATTAAGTGTTGAAAAATATTATATGGCTCTCACGGAAATACAATCAAAAATATGTTAGGTTTCATGGCTCCCTTAACCAAAAAGATTCCCGACCCCTGACCTAAACCTTTCCAATTTTTTTCAGTGCAAACTGGAAGACTTGCCACATCTTTTGAGGGTTTGAATAGCTCTCTAGCTCAATAGCCTGGCAAGTTATGAAGTTGCAAAGTGGCATAAAAATGGTGGTCAACGTGGGATTTCAAAGTATGAATATTTCGTACACCGGCAGACAACATGTGTTACGTTTTCTGCATATACACAAACTTTAAAATGAAAAATATTGTAGCCAGTGTCCAATAGAAGCCAGATACATATTTGTACATCACCCATTTCACCCCAATGGGTAAAGACTTTTTACATACACATAAATTACCCAGAACAAAAATCTTAATGGTTTAATATAGATTATAAAGAAAGAATTCAAAACCCAAAATATCATCAGGTGAAATATCCTAAAAAACATTCTAGTGTTAAATGAGAGCAGATCTTTTGATAAAACTTTACCATTCACACCAATAAATCAAAGTTTTGCTTGAATGTTGGTTACCTCAATTTAACTGCAGGGCGCCTCTGATCAAAACAAAACTGCCTAGCTGTGGTATGGAACATTTTTACATAACATATTAATGCAAATGTTAATGATTGTCAGTGTGACATTAAAGGAAAAATATAATGCAGACATGGTTTACTTCACTGTATTCACAAAACTCTGTACCATTAAAATGCTGCATGATATGCAATTTTATTAAGACGGATACAGTGCAAAAACTAATTTTTAGTACACAATGTCTATGTAATTACAATTATTGTAAATAGTATTTCTAACTAAACTGAGATTGGATAACAAATTGCTATTTGATTGTGATAATGGCTCTCATACAATCACCAACCTCCATGTACTAAATAACAAACTGCTGCAGTGTTCACATGGATTATGACATGCAGTTTCAAATAAGCAGACATTAAGAAAAACTGGCAATAGTCAGATATGTTATGTAATATCTGTATGTTGGTTATTACTGATCAACGTATTATGCATTCACTTATTCTGAGTTTCTTTGGTTGCCCAAAAGGATTGTCATTAGTCTTGTAGTAAACATCCAAGAACAATAGCATCATTAAAAATTGTCACAAGCAGTGAGAATTAATTGCAAAACCATTATAAGATTTCTAAAATTTGTGCTTGGAATAGAGTACAGCTGTTTTCTTTTTATCATATTCAAGTGTTCTCACAGCTTTTTTTTTCAATCTAATTAAAAGGAATAAAGTCATCTTGTTGACCCTTCCCTAGTTAAGTATTGAATAGGCTAAATAAGAATGAAAAGAGCAAAGTAAACAGATTTGAGCACTGAAATGTTGGTATAGTGTTTTAATTTGAACAACGTTCCACATGATTTGGAGAGTTGTGTCACCAACTTTTCAATTTGAGGCGTTTATCATCAAATATAATGCCAAGATATTTTAAGCTGCTTTGTTTTGATATTGGTTGATGATTGAAACTAAAAAATTGATAGTGTTATGGTTGTTCCTGAGCATGAAATTGCTTTTGGAATACTTGATACATGATTTGTTAGCACGAACCCAGTGATCAATTTTTTAAATTTTTTTTAAGGCAAACTTTAAGAACCCCTGTGTTAAAGTCATCAGAACCTCATTCACAAAAGAAACTGGCCAGGTTGCCCAGATAGAACATCAGTGAAATGTTATTTGTCAAATCTGATAGATTCATAGCATAAGCTTCCTGAAGTTGCCAAAAATGTTTTATTATTTAATAAAAGTTTTACTTTTGCATACTCTATTTTTGCTACAATGGTGATAATGCATTTGGGTGCATGCTCTATTTCTTATAATAATATGTATTGTTAGAACTTGCAGAGAATGTCAAGTAAATAAATTGACTAAGTTTTTCATATTGTATAGTTTACAAAAAGTCAGATACCTTTATCAATAACTTACCCTAGATTTTATAAAACACAAATAGAGCTTCTTAAAATTGTTTTTGCTTAAAATAAACACTGAAAAAGCTTTCTAACCACAAACTTAGCATGGTATATGACTAACATAAAACTTCATTCATAATGATCAAGCTTTTCATGGCATGCATTGAGAAAATTAACAAACGGTTGAGATTACCTATAGAGTAGGCTAGCAATAGAGAACACAAAAGAAAAGAAAGTTGAGTTCAAATCACACACAAGCAAATCAGTTATACAAACTAGAACTTAATTTAACATTTGCAGTGAATTAAGTGCAGAAATGTTAGCATTGATTTCAACAAAAGTTTCTAAGTTATGCCTTCATCACTAACCTAAATTTTTCAGAAAGTCACTTGGCACAATAAAACAATTTGTTTAATCACACAAAATACGATAAGATTAAGATAGCAAACTGGTAAAAGAATATGTCACAATAGACTTTACTACCATGCAAGTTTTAATTCACGCAACTTAGGAACCTAGCATATGTTTAAAGAAAAATCCTAATGGTCACATCACAAAGATAAATTAAAACCACGATGTAAGACAAAATCATAGGTAGAGAAAATCTTATGGTTAATGACATTAAACAAAACAGATACTGAAACAGTCAGACTTAGTGTAACATATTTCATTAGGATTTTGTCTGGATGCAAAGTTAACTTTTTAGTGTGCGATCTTTAAAAACTAAGTGTATGAGGTATGCAAGCAAAATAATGCTAATCAAATGTAATAAAATCTCTAGTCTACTGTCTATGAAAAACATTCTTTCACATGTAAGATTCAGACCCTACAATCTGATCAGAGTATTTATTTTGCCTGCTAGGTAGGCATCATCAGCTCTTTATTCAAATAGCATCTAGTTCAGTGCTCTTCAACAGAGGTTCTGTGGAAACCCTGGGTTCTGCAAAACGTTTAGTGGGGTTCCGTGTGTTTTAAGGGTTCCTCATTTATGAAAGGAAATGATTTCTTGCTTCAATATGTTGATGCATCATTATGAAGTTTCTAGATTACCGTACCGTATTCAGACTCTAAGTAGGCCAGTTAGTTATACACAGGAGGTTGATTGAGTGATAGAGGAACAAGAAATATTGTTAGTTGTTGTGTCACTTGTTGTTCATTGGTGTTCAGTTAAGAAGAACGTTATTGTTGCATCACACCTATGTGATGTTGCCAATGCACAGTCTATAGTAGAGTAGACTGAGTAGAGAGTAGATTTAACCTGAGTCTAGTAGAGAGTAGATTGAGTCCAGGGGCATAGCGAGGTTAGATGGCGCCCAGGGCAAGAAACCAGTTTGACACCCCCATGTTTGAACCTGAGGTTTTTCAGAAGTAAATGTGCTGTATTGAAGAAAGTACTTGTGACATTATTGGGACTTTTCAGCGCTCCTTGCAGTGATTCGGCACCTGAGGAATTGCTCCCTCCTCGTTAGGCCTCTGGTTGAGTCCCAGACTAGAGCTGCTGTTCAACCTTTGCGGGAGTGAAGTATAAACAGTGTGGAACCTAACTTTTTTACTATTTAGTCAAGCCAGATGAAGCAAACAAGCATATTTTCTTATGTGAAGTGAAATAATAACAACAGCAAAGGTGTGGATGGTAATGAGCAATGTAGTTCAAATGTAAGAGGCACGTAATCCGAAGCACAACAAATTTAATTCAATTGCCAAAGTTAGAAAATGAGATGACACATATTTGGGATACGGGTTCTTGTTGTTGGATGACCAAATTCTGAATGCATCGCAGCTACATTCCAAAAATGCAGGAACAACCGAGTCATTAAATTTCTTGCTTTCTAACATCTGTAATAACTGTTTATTTGTTGAAGTGTCTAACAACGAATATTTGATTTTCTTACAAGTGTTTCATTTTTTTTGTTAATGGGGTTCCATGACAAACACGAAAGTACATCGTGGGTTCCATGATGACAAAAAGGTTGAAGAGCACTGATCTAGTTGACTGATTTCTGATGAAAACCACATATTTTCGTATATTTTTCAGTGTCTGTTCAAAACAGATCTGTTCATAACATACCACTCATAGAAGACCATTCAAAACAGATTACGTTCCTAACAAACCTGTTCATAACAGACTCATTCGTAACAGACCACGTTCATAACATACAAGTTCATAACAGACCATGTTCATTAGAGACCACGTTCACAACATGCCACATTCAGAAAAGACCCAATATGATTATAAACACTGTCTGTCACGAAGGTGGTCTGTGATGAATGGATCTGTCATGAATGTGGTTTCTTATGAACAGGTCTGTTATGAATGTAGTCTGTTATTAACATGGTCTGTTATGAATGAGTCTGTTATGAACAGGTCTGTTAGGAACGAGTCTTTTAGGAACAGGTCTGTTAAGAACAGGTCTGTTAGGAACGTGGTCTGTTATGAGTGGTTTCTTATGAACAGGTCTGTATTGAAAGGGAACCATATTTTACAGCTGAGTTCCCTATAACCAGCTCAATAAACGGTCATCAAAGTCTATGTACATATCATTTACCCTAAAGATATAATACTTAAAGCTTGAATTAGGTTTAAGTTTGTTGGCATCAGCTTTTAAAGTGTTATTGTGACCGATAAACATAAAATGCAAAGATAACAAAACCTTAGATTTTATAGCCAAGTGACCCTTCAATGTTTGATGCCTTTCTTTGAAGATTTTGATTGTTTATCCATGATTTATTTGATTACAAATAGTGTGCTGAAGTTGTGCATAGTAAGGTCAAAAACATGCATTGACGTTTGCTGGATGATACACAAGTTGTAAGAAAGGGATAACACTAATAAATGGAGGGCCGGGCGGGCTGGAGGGCCGTGTTGCCAAATGAAAAAATTGAATTTTCTGCAGGCTGACGAGCTGCACAAAAGGGCATGCTGCACTACAGGACAGGCCAGTGGGCTGCACATTAGGCAGGCTGGCGGGGGGCACAGTGAGCTGGTCTGCGGAAAAGGTCGGACCGGAAGGCTGCTCTTTTTTGCAGCCCGCCCTTTTCCGCAGCCCGCTGGACCGCCTTTTAGTGCAGCCCGCCGGCCCGCCCTTCTGTCTTCTGTGCAGCCAGCCAAAAGTTCACGTTTTTCATTTGGAAACCCGGCCCTCCATTCCGCCCGGCCCGCCGGCCCTCCAATTACTGTTATCCGTAAGAAAGTTACTAGATTGCAACCATTTGTTTTCAATCATCAGTGTGTTTGATTCATATGGATCTACGTGCAATACATTTAAATTGAAGTGTCAAACCACTTAAAACAAAAAAGGTTTAAAACAAAAAAGGTTCCAAACTTTTTGTTTTAATCTATGGACTAAAAATTCATATAACAATTCATAAAGCATGAAAAAACTCACAAAGAACAAATCTGTAAATAATGAAATTATAAGTTGGCCAGAACAAATGTACTGAAAGTTGTTAACTTGTTAATTTAATCACATACATGACCATGCAAACTTTGGCTTTTTGATATCTTCTATGTGTGTATGCCATGTTTTCTATATTCAGTGCTGCATGTTTCTGCTTTCCATGCCACAGTAGGTTTACCAGTTCTCACGAAGAAGTTACCAGCTATATAGTACGTACAATATAATACAGTCCTAAGCTTGAATCACACCAACCAATTATATTTAGCAAATCAAGTTGCAAATAGTTATGTAACCTTACAAATATACTTCCAAGAAATTACATTCACTTACTTAGGAGTCACAAATTTTTCAACACTGAAGCCAACAGTAGGGGCAATGTCCATTTTTCGTGATTCAGATGGTTTTAGTTGGTTAATGATTGTGGTCTTGCCACTATTGTCCAAACCTACACACAGCACATTAACTTCTTTCTTCTTTGCTCTAAGCCAACCAAAAAGGAGATTCATTAAGCCCATTATGGAGACCGTTCGGTAGAACTGGGCTTAAATTAATCAAACAACATGAACAATACCAACTGTACAATAGCACCAATATCACCGAAAAAGATTTAGACAGTAGACCCTCAAACCTGTTACTGGGACAACGATAGGCTATTCATTTCGTTGCGCATGGTTGGTGTAGCGTAAAAATAACAAAGACAGAAAAACGCCATTTCAGTCAAGAGATCTCGATGAACAAAAGTTGCAGATGGGAAAAGTAATTTGAAATCACAGTATTAAAAAATGAATTCAAATTTTGTAATGTCAGAGAAAAAAGTCCTTCAAACGAAAACTTTCGAAGCTTTGTGTTGCAAGCCGATCGCCTCACCTTTGTCTTTCGACAGCTACCTAACAGAGGTGGACAGAAAGCGGAGTTTGCAGTCCGTGGAAGCGGAGGAGGCGGACTCAGGAATATCTAGGCGTTTCTAGACATCCCTGGGCGAACTCCGCATATTTTTTGCGGAGACGGAGTCTAAGAAGCCTGTTTGTTGGCGGAAGAGGAGATCGATTTTTTCTAATGTTCTTTCTAAAGTTCAAACTCGTTGTTTTCAAATTTTCTTGCAAAGTTTTGTGGAGTTACTTCAAATATGCGCATTGCTGACCAGGGTTTCGGATTCGGACGCAGAACCGTCGCCAGAAAGTCTTCAATAGGGGGGCTTTACGTTTTCTCAGGGGGGTTTGAACGTTTGTGCAGGGGGACTTGAACGCAAAATCTCTATTTATTTTCCCTGGAGAGCGAGTGTTAGTAGCCACCAAGTTCAGTGTAACATTCCTACCTTTGAGGCTCTGCTACGTAAATACAAGTACCTGTTTCTCGAAAGATGCAG
>JGI24159J19872_10006755_pt1 | contig 15006 bp, 13 predicted proteins | sample Ectturendosymbi4_FD_19872 | JGI IMG/M metagenome (IMG submission 19872) | reverse complement strand
TCACCTTTCAATAAATGTAATCATCATTGTGGTATCGTTTAAAATCCTGGATTTGTGCCCAATCGCTTTGTTTCAACAATTGTGAAACACCCTGTACATTACGGCCTTTATGCTGGTCTGGCTCCAGTTTTATGGATATCCAATTTCCGTAGTCTTCGCTGGGTTATAGGTTCAATCGAATTTTATGAAGGTGATATGCATGCTTTGCAAAATTTCCTTTATTTGACGACATCCGCTTTGCTGTTGCATATGTTGCATGCCACTTCAAGCGGCTTTCGAAGGATAAGCTTTTGGTGATAAATCCAACTTCACAGGCATGCAGCACGATCAATGTCAGGGTGACTAATATTCTTGAAATGTTTTCGCTTAAACGACCATTTCTCACTGCATGTCCATTACTGTCAACTGCAAAGTCTAATTTTTCATAATAATGTAATGAAAACTGCAACGGCAGTTGAATCGTTTGCTTCGTCCAGGGACGTCGGAAAGATTTTTTTCCAGTGGGGGTTAATAGTGTTTTTTCCGGGGGTGGTCAAAGATATTTTTCCAGGGGGGCCAAAAGTGGTGAAATTTCATTTTATCCACTCGAAAATAAGAAAACAACCTTTTTGGAAAAAATGAATAGAAAAATGTCGAATTTCAAATTTCAGGGAGCCAAAGCCCCCTGATTCCCCCTCATACGCCCATGGCTTCGTCACTCATAAGGAGACATCACTGCAAAATTCATTGGAGAGCCGTATGGGAGTGAGTGGTTGCTTTGTATTCCGGATACGTATTATGGAAAACGTACCAAAAAAGGTTTGCTGTTAAGATATACTACACTCACGCTTTTGAAATAAATTATTGAAGAAATATTTTAATGCCAGACAACCTTTACAAATTTGCAAATGTCAAAATTGATTTTTGCCTTTTTGCTAGTTTTTGGGAGAAAATCATCACAACGATTGTCCTTCATTTACAGTACCTGTTATGCTGCATTCATATGACTCTACACTAACAGAATACAGAAACTGAGCCTTTTTCTGGCAACTCTGGGATATTATCAAGACCCTGTCATATTGAACTCCATACCGGAGTAAACGTTGGCGTAATTCCAGCTTTTTGTGCTTCATATTATAAAATGTTTTGTATATTTTAAATATTTGATTTTAAAACATATTGGATATTTTTAAATATTTGATAGTATTTGATCAAGCTTTCCAACAGCAAGTTTCCATCATCAGATATGCTTTGATGAAATTCGTGTAACTTTATGAAGTTTTGCATCAAAAACTGCTTTACTTTTTGTAACGAAATCAATGAAACCTGTACCTGAGAATCAAACCCCAAAAAGAGAAGTGTTAGGAAGAAGATAGCACACCACAGTTGAGGAAAAGGTAAGAGTGACAATGTTTCCGGGTAAGCGACGAAAGCTAGTCCTGGTCCAGATCTTGCGACGTCAGCTACAGATGTGTTCTGAAATATATTGACGAACAATGTAATAAATCGACAACAGCATTAAAATGGTAAAGTAAAATCTTTGTAGCTTTCTACCTTCAAATGATAGTGCAATCAAAGTTGCCGTTGAATAAAGCTGCATATTATTTTCAATTAAGGCTGTTACTACAAAGCAAGACATGATGCGTAAAATTTGAAAGTAATTATAAATTTCTGACGCTTTTCAATAAATAAAGCAAAACCAAACTCTTCAATATTGGAGAACTTTCGTTGGCCGCAGCTGACTCCATCATTTCTACCAGGCAGTACAAACCAGACGAAACCAGTTTCATCATTACGTATTTTTACATTGCCACATACCGCATATACGGGTTCATCGGCCTTGCAATCCACCCTGACTAACTCGCAGGCAAAGATTGCGGGTGGCTTACAATTTTGGATGCAGAACTCTATACAACCTGCTCTGGAGAGCGGGTGTTACTGTTAGTAGTCACCAGGTTCAGTGTAACATTCCTATATTTGAAGCATTACTAAGAAAAACCAAGTACAGATTAGNAATGCTTCAAATGTANGAAAGTCTAATTCGTCATCGTTTTAATTGGTCAATTCGCTTAATTCGTTACTTTTTCGTCGGTCCCAGCATAATTCCTATCTTTTGTATACATTTCTGTTCATGTAATTCGCCATCGTCTAACTCGTCAATTTGCTCACTTGGTCACCCCTTTCTATCCCTTAGAAGCGTTTTGTTCTGCTAATACGTCATTTGCAGTTTCGCTTTTGATGTCTAAGCAGCTCGTACGTGTGGGAAGGCAAACAAATTAAGGATTTTTATCTGAGAATTGTTGCACCTCGCAATTTGTTTATCGAATTTATACACGAGATGCAAAGCGCGACCCGACTCCCCATTGAGAGAACGTGGGAAGTCTTTGCAGTTTGTTAAAGATTTAAAAGGTACTAGATGAAATGGAGGAGTGCAGATAGAGTAAAGGGATTAATTGTAATCAACCATAACGTCATAAACTTGTATTTTATTGCAAATAAGAGCACTATGTCTACGAGGTACTATGATAAAGTCTACGAGCTTCTATGATAGAGTTTTCACCTGTTTGCATAATTCGTCACTTCGGCTAAATCGTCACTTTTTTCTAATCTTTGAGGTGACGAATTGAGCAAATTCTATTGCACTTGTTTCTCGAAAGATGCAGAAAGTCTAACAACGTATGGTTGCGTGCTTTGACGCAGTCCGATTGTTTGTAATCATCCTTATTCTTTGAACACTACAACCGCGTTTTACTTTGTGACTGATTGCTCGGACATTGCAGTATTTGTTCGTTTGAGGGTGTGCCATGTCACAACGCATTCGTACTTTTCCCGGCCTCGACCAGTTTAGGAATTGTCGTCCTACTCTGCAATAGCGTTGTACCAAGTATTACGGCTTGGCGAACAGTATGGTGTTGGGAATGTGTCAGTAACCCTGTGGTTCTGCCTCCAACGCGGTTGCAAAACGTTCTGTTAAGTAAGTGTCTGTAACCTGTAATTCAGACTCCAATACCGTTGTAAAACATTCTCTTCTGTACGTTTTTATCAACCTGCGTTATGCAGAAAGTGTGTGTTTGCACTATGGACTTCATGTCTGCGGACAAAAATACATCATCATCATCGCGAACAATGCTCTGTGCTTTGGCAAAAAAACAATCTGCTGCAATTGAAAATTCCGAGGTTGGCTCGGAAAGCGAGTCTGACAGCACTATTGCAAACAATTGCCAAGGCGAGTTTGATTGACACAGCGTCTTTTGTAAACGCTCAGTGCGAGTTGGTGCCTAGATTACGTATTTTTGCATCGCAACATGCCGCACATACGCGTTCATCGGCCTTGCAATCCACCCTGACTAACTCGCATTGCGTTGTGAGCCTCGCGACTGCCGCTTTTCCACGTGCGAACGCGATGATTGTTAGTGCGCTATAAAGGCTCAAAATCCTATTTCGCACTCAAACGCCGCAACCTGTCTTCCCGTTTACTATAATGTCGTCTGCGCGGGTTTAAAAGAAACTTACACTAAGCAAACCTTCGTAAATACTTTTCAGACATATATTTTCTGTCGTACCACCAAGCAATGTTTTCGAATCGATTGCTTCAACTGCATGTAGCATTACAGTGAACATTTGTACGGTGTGGTCGCTTGTGAAAAGCCACCAGGCTGTAATCTGCGCCGCAGGGGTAACTTTTCAACGGAATTTTGTCACATTTTTCTCTAACATTCCATAAATTTTCGGCGAAAATATAAACCGGGCCAACGAACCCTGGGGTCAAATGATTGGAAAGCTGAACTCTGTTAATCTGAACTAAATTCTAGCACTTTGTTATTTTTGCATTGGTGAGCGTTGTTCTCTTGCAAATAATCGTTTCTCGTCTCATCTCTTATTCTCCGTGTAAATCCATATTCAATAGGATGTTCGCCATACCGTACAATCGTGATAATAGAAACTCGCGTTAGAAGGAAAAGCTACAAACGAAGAGTTTTGAAGTAAATCAGCATGGAAATGATAAACCATCAGTTTTGTGGATGCGCGCCTGGGAGGAATAAGGCATGGGAAGAATTTGCGACCGCAACGTTATTAGCCGGGGCACTTGTAAATCAAAATTCCATCCTAAAACCGTTTGTTGCGTGTTGCTCTCAGAAAGTGACCGTAACATAGTCAACACAAAACGTAAGTAACATTATTGGAAATGTGTACGTCGCTATTGATGTGACCATTGCTTTGAAATGCATTTGATAAAAAAATGGTTTGTGAGACACTGTCTATGGAAAGAAATCCTTTCTCAGCACAGAATCAGACACTGAGATCTTACAGAGGTTTGTGAGACATTTGATTTTATTTCTTTTATCTTTAGTAATCTTGAAAAGCCCCTTAGCAGCTGGAAAAATTCCTCTAATCAGCCACGTGTCATGAAGAACGTATTCGAAAGTACAAAAGTGGTTGCACTTTCACGTCAAACAAACATTGGTGTAGAAATTGATGCCAAACTACTTACTGTAAGAACTTTCACGCAGAGTAAATTTATGAAGCATCGGAAGGCTAGAAACTGGGATCTCTCGATTCGGAGGACAAGTGTCACAACATAAAACAGACCTTTGCGAATTTCATAGATGCACACTTTGTCGCGAAGTATCACACCGTGTACTCTTCGCAAAACTTCCATCTCTGACGCTTGCTCTTGGGATCGTATTCTTTCAGTCATTACCCAAGATTCATGACCGCATAGGTGAGGACCGGAACAAAGACTGATTTAAAATCTAACAGCTTTGTGATATTCGAAAGCTCCCGTTTCGTGACCACGGAGCGATAAAGCTAACGAAGAACTCCATTTGCGTTACGATTCCGTGTGTGAATCTCCTTGTTCCGTCTTCCGTCACTCGTGAATACCATCCGTTAAATTATACAGCAACCTTAAATCAAGTATCTCTTTATCTTGCATGAATGCACGTTGATGGTCCCTTCTGTCAACCACTCTAATCCCCGTATTGATCATTTTTAGCTACTGGCCCACACTGCTTACCGAATCTTTACGTCCTTCATCAGTTTTGTAAATACCTTCTTATCACACAAACACTCTTATATCAACTATACCGAATGAAATGTAAAATACGATTCTTCCGAAATAAATGTCAGTAACGCTTGAAATCTGTTCACCTGGTAAGTCGCCATAAAACCCAAAGCTGAAAACACTCCAAAACCGCTCATGAAACTTGCAACAATGTTCAGAAATGCAATCACGACCGCGTCTCTGAAAATATGAAAAGCAAGGAAATGCTTCAAAATGTCATTTTTACCAGAAACATACAAGGCAAAGTCTATAGTCTGCAGATCCTAGAAGTCTGTCACAAATAATTTCATACCGTAGAAAGTTGTGATGGTAGTCATTGAAACTTCCAAGAGTAACTTGTGCGCCTGCAGATGTTCCATATGAGTAGAGAACCTGAGCTCCAGCGCTCACCCAAACCTGTTAGTATATTGCAATACTGCAATGAAGTTAAAGACAATTTATCGGTTATTGTCTGTACAGATATAAACATTTCCTAATCATGTAAAAATTGTAATGCTATGTACAGTTATAAGTGATACGTGCAACCACAACAGCTTCAGTAGAAAACTTTTTCATTAGTTTTAACAGAACCAAAGACCTTTTCTTCTACAGAATCTGTTTTTTATTTTATCATGATCATTTCAAAGTCAACAAAACACTTCCGAAAATCTTTGCACAATTCCACTTCTTAGATTTTATGAAATCTTGCTGAAGCCTTTTTGTTTAATTTTGCCTGAGGACTTTTTGGATTCAAACTGTAGTCCCCAACCCTTGGAGCCGTCAGTCAGTGCAGTCTTGGAAGAAATTAGCTATGCCCTGCGAAGGATTAAAACTAGCGAATCTACGATCCTTTTGGGAGACGTTGTGATTGGTCGGCATAGTGATGGTGACGTAAATGAAAACGGAAGACTCCTGTTGCAACTGTGGTGTAACAATGGACTATGCATCATGAACACTTTCTTCCAGCACAGAGATATGCATAAGTACACCTGGTGCAGAGATTCTTTGGGTCAATGGCCACTCATTGATTTCTGCATAGTTTCAGCTGACTTGCTCCATTCAGTGTTGGACGTTCGTGTCAAAAGGTGTGCATAACTGTCGACAGATCACTCCTGCTGTCTTCAACTTACAGTACATCTGGAAAAGCCGCCAGAGCCTACAAAAACGTGTAGGTCCAGGAGATCATACGGAATAAAGTTGAGCGCCCTGGCGGACAAAGATGTTAGAAAGAACTTCGTCTTTCGGACTGTTTTCGGACAGCCCACTCTCCTTGTTCCAAGAACTCCGGGAAAGCAAAATGGACGCCGAGGCATAGCGGCAGCTGTTAAAAGTAGCTGCATCTGCCCCTCGGGTATGCGGACGGAAATGACTCGGTTTGCCGAACAGTGGCAAAAAAAGTAACCCCGTGGTGGAACCCAGAGGTGAAATGCGCTAGTCGAGCAAAGAAAGTACCCTAGAAGGCATGGCTTCACAACAAAGCCGAGTCTTCTTTGCATTCGCGGTACACTGAAGAACGAAAGTCGACAGCCCTCACCGTGAAAATGACCAAAAGGTAATCTTGGTTGAATTTCGAACATAAACTGGATTCCAATTACTGTCAAGCAAAAAAGTATTCTGGCGAACTATATGGCGTCTTCGCGGCAAAAGATCTCATACTGCCAGATCCATCAAAGATCAAAATGGTGTCTTATTCAGCAATAAGAAGGACATCCGTGGTAGATGGGGAGAGTATTTAAACGACCTTTTAAACCCAGTCACTTACACCACCGAACGCACACGAGTTACATTTGGGGTAGGAGAATACCATCACTGCAGCCTAAGTCTCTTTTGCTGTCAAAATACTAAACGCTGGGAAGCCCTTCAGTGAAGGCAGTCTTTGATGAAATCCGACCTGGAATGCTTAAAGCTTTTGATGTACAAGGAATTCTTTGGTTGACTCATGTGCGTCAGGTGACCAAGTTTTCAAGAAGAGCACCGAAAGATTGGCAAAGTGGGGTGATCTTCTCCACACAAAAATGGGAGACAGGAGTGAATGTACCAACCACCGACGCATTGCTCACATTGGCCTATGCCAAGTGCCTAAAAACGATACCGTGAAATACAGTAATTGAACCAAAGTTGAATGGTATCCAATACGGTTTTCGTCCCGGCCGTAGCACTACAGACCAAATTTTCACTTTCCAGCATATTTTCAAGAAACCTTGGGAGTATATGGCAAAGACGTCTACACAAACACATGTTTTGTTAACCTCGAGAAAGCATACGGCCGTGTTGCTCTGAAAATCTTTGGAGAGCGTTGCTGAAGTACGGTGTTGACGGTCGCCTGTTACTGGGCGTCAAGTGACTGTATTCCTGCTCAGAAGTTTGTTTCCTTGTCGGGAAGTTAAATCACAACCGTTCACCGTTGATGTTGGACTCCGACAAGGGTGTGTGCTGTCACCATTTTTCTTCATAGTCTACATGAATTGGATAAACAGCCACAGCCAAGTCGTCAGGGGTGGCACCATTGGGAGCTGCAGGATCAACTGTTTACTTTTTGCAGACGATTTGGAACTACTAGCATCTTTCTCAACAGGGTCTTCAACATGCACATGATCGCTTTTCTGTTGCGTGCGACCGAGCCGGAATGAAAATCAGCACTAAAAATACCGAGGAATTATATCTCTTCAGAAACCCACGACAGTTGCTGCAAGTGAGCAACAGTACACTGCAGGAGGTGGAGAAGTTGAAGTACCTAGTGGTGGTATTTACGAGTGACGGAAGGCGGAGCGAGGAAATTGATACACGGTTTGGTAAGGCTAACGCAGTTCTGCGTGAGTTTTATCGCTCTGTGGTCACAAATCGGGAGCTTTCAAACACTACAAAGCTGTCGGTTTTCAATTAAGTCTTTGTTCTGATCCATACCAATGGTCATGAATCTTGGGTAATAAACGAAAGAATATTATCTCAAGTATTAGCGATAGAGATGGGATTTTTGCGAAGAGTTCACGGTGTGATACTTCGCGACAAGGTGCGCAGCTGTGAAAACCGCAGAGCCCTACATGTCGAAACACTTCTCTGAATCGAGAGATCCCAGCTACATTGGTTCGGCCATGTGACCAGAATACCCCATGAAAGACTGACGAGGCAAGTCTTGCTGACTAAACTTACGAGAAAGCGACCTAAAATACGTCCAAGGACGAGGTGGAATGACTACATTTTCGACCTTGCATGGTACCGTCTTGGAGCGGAGCCAACAGAATTACTTGCTGTTGACCGTGAGGTATTCCGAGCCCTCCTAAGGATGCTGTCCCCGCGACCCTTCCTAGAGGAAAAGTGGGCATGAAAATGAATTAATGAATGAATGAACGAACTTGTACTGCGCAAAACATTTACCAGTCCATGACATGACCACAATCCAAACTGTAGTTGAAATTCAATGGAGAATTTCAAAAGCTAAAGTGTGGGAAAACCAGATTTTCCCTTGCTTCCAGCAACTTAGTTTTACACAATTCCACTTGCAGCATGACTACAGTACTATGAAAATCCAATAGTAGACTCGATAAAAAGTTCCTTCAACCAAACGCATGGTCTCGAAAATCAACTGTGAAAAGTCATTTTCTACATTGCGATGCACTTTCTTATGCACAAGAAAATCTTTCAATCGTGCACAACAAAAGTGTTCAATGCAAAAAGACTTCTAGTCTTTTCATAAAAAACATCTCACAGATAGTATAAAATGTGATCCGTCTTGAGAAGTGCATGCTTTGTTCCTGAGTGACCCCAACATTCGTGATAAGCTCTTTGCATAGATTCAAATAGCTAAACAAAAAAGTGACTGCAGTTGAAAGTTGAAACGGGTGTGCACACCCTCTCTCACCTTAAAGAAGCATTTGCTTCGCCCAAATAAATTTTCGTAAAGTCATACCCATTGAATGAATATTTCAATGCGGTTGTTAAAAATATTTGTATTTACGAACTGCAGAACCGAAGAAAACCTATGATGGCATAGGACAAGAACCCTACGTAAATGTTTCTACCCACAATTGCAGAGATTCCGCCTAACGGTTTTCATGCGCCGCGTGGAAATTTTTCTAAATATAAAGCGTTGCGAAGCACAGCATGATCTCTTCACGATTCCCACTTAGACGTGGGTGAAAATCAAGGCCAGTGAAAAAATTACACGCAATTGTAGGAAACTTTGAAAGAGGCACCCATTAAAGATGGACTGTGTTGCTTAGAGGTATTGCGCGTCAAGTTATAACAAGGAAAAATTTGATTTGAATGAGATCTGATTCTTCAGCACATAGGAAACTATATACGAAATGTCAAAAGTTGAAGACCTACCTCTGGTTCTTTCAGCTTCGTCATGTTTGGCACCAAATAATATCTTATGCCCTTCTCTGATCCTTCAAGCGTCACACCTCGGACCAGGATGATCGTGATCAACACAAAGGGAATCGTTGCAGTGATATAAACAATCTGAAATCGAGTACTCGTTGGTTGGGAATTCTTGACGTTTATTCTCCACGGATNAGCATTGCTCTTATCATTTTCTGCTAGTTCTAAAGTTTTCGTGTTCGTCAAAGTTTTATTTTCACCGCGATTCAGATTATCTATTTCATCACATTATTGAAGCATTCTATTTCTGTGTTGATAAGCACGTTACGTTTGATTCCATCCACAAAAATACACAAACTGCACACAAGCATTGTGAATATACTTTCGCTGTCCATTTTACTCCTTTGAAGGTGCAGAAGTACGTGACGATCCAAAGAACAAGCAAGTAAAGCGCTAAGTCTCCTTTTATGCTTCCGATGTCTTCAATTCCTGATGAAATTCCGAGGACTCCGTTGCTTTACAGCAACAGTATGTGTTTTACATATTTTGTGAGGAAATCTAATAAATTTCCAAGAAGTGAAATACTTTCGACAAGCTTTGCATTGANAAATGTAGGCTTTACTCAAATCAAAATCGTGTCACCACAATATTAGAAAGAAATTCTTTCTTTACTTTCAAACCGGCACTGATCGGTTTTATCCAAAATCAACAAAAAANGTATACCTTTCTGGTATGACACTGGCAAGTAACGTCTGCGAATGCTTAGAAAAATTTGAACATTTGTGATGAGATTGATACGTGACAGTAACCTTGTTGGGCTGTTAATTATATCACCTAGAACAGATCCATCCTTTCTTGAAGAACAGACCTAGCGCAATGATTCTCAACTTATGGGCCATGGCCTGCAATTGTGCAATGGGACGGCTTCCACTCGAGTCACGGAACTCGGTCAATTATGGTATTAATAATATTAATCGCGCTTGGAAAAAAATAATGATCACTAAAATGATGATGTCGCCAACACAAAAAGTGTTTGTTCAGTACTGTAGTTGGAATAAAGAAACGAAAGCTTAGCTAGCAAAGAGACAGGGGTAAAGGTACCGGTATTCAAAACCGTCTGGACCATGTAATAAAACATGTTTAGAATACTAGACTAATGAGAAGGCTTGCCCATTGGAATCACACGGAATGGTAGAACGGACTTCAAATTTCTTCCATGTCCCATCGTTAGTAATGTTACGTCAAATAGCAGGAATTTTCTGAAGTTGAATACCATTACAGCACAAGGAGGTACATTGGAAATGTATCACACTAAGCACAGGAAGTGTCTTACACCTAGATGCTTAATGTCATGCTGGAACGATGCGAAACCCAGAAAATATGGTTGTTGGGCATTTTCTGGATGACAACTGAAAACAGGGCCACGTAATTTTCATTGGATGCCGTAATTGGAAATTTTAGTTGTTTTATCCCTGGCTCTGCAGAAGCTAGAATCAGACATGCACATGATACATTGTACTTCGTATCAGTAGTTTCGAGTCAATCCCATAGGATGGGAGAGTCAAAAGTTACCATGGGATGGGACAGAAAAAGGTGTTCTATGAACAAGCTTCCTAGTAAGTCAATACTTGATGGAGTATTTAGATCTTGTAATATGGGTTTAGACAGCAACAACTCGTCTTTCATGGACTGTCCATGTTTTTAAAGAGTCTAACAAAATCGTGCAAATTCAATTAAGAAGCAACAGTCACGTCTATACTGTTTTTTTCTCTTACTTCCAGTACTCGCGTCCGGCTGATATACCCCCAGTATCTGTTTGGATAACGGCAGTGGAATTTTTGTGAGATGCATTTGTCCCAACACCAGATGCCCTTTCGTTTGGTGAAACACATTGGTTTGTGTTCCAGGAATTGTTGCAATGAGACCATGGAAGAGGCGATGAAAATGAATCCACCAAATACTTGAGAGCCCATACTAATAATATCGGATAAGAAACGCTTGAGTGCACCATGATGACGCATTCAGCAAATGCAATGCCTACAAAAGAGAAAAATATACAAACAACATTACAAATGGGTTCCGTTTCTGGAATTAACCCTAACTTTTTGATAGAATCAAAGATGTGGCAAATTCAAATTGGGTATGTGAACCATATTCTTTCATGCAAAACATTGATCACATCTCCATGGCAATGACCATAGTCGCTTGTGCTGTCAAGATAACAACTCAGGAAGCTCTTGCGTCGAATGTCGAAATGAAGTGCTATGCCAATGTATTTTATGATGAAAATGTTTCATTTCTAGCATCAAAATACTCAAAAAGGAATTTATGAAATAACTCGCAGATAAAATTGCACAAGTTTCGATAAAATAAACGCAAGAATTAACAATTTAGTTTGACTGTAACAGCATGACAGAAGATATGATTTAATAGTTCCTTACGTTTGTCCAATGCAGGGGTGGGGAACCTGCGGCCCGCCGGCCAAATGCGGCCCCCCTTAATATTTGATATGACCCGCATCAGAATTTTCGTGACTCAAGTTAGCGTACAAATCGCTTCAAAACGAAGCTCCATGATAAGCAGGTACTTAGATAGTAAGTCAAGAGAAGTAACTTTTCCTCATAGTAAGATGAAGGAATAATTTTAGGATAAAATTTATTGATTTTGCGGCCCGCCAGCGATATTGCGTAATTCATGTAGCCCATGATTTTAAATAGGTTTCCCTCCCCTGGTCTAATGTCACCAAACCTCACAAAAAAATATATATTTTTTTTTATTTCACAACTGTAAATCACAAGAACAAGGACTGCCCAGAGAAATCGTCACATTTGGATTTAGAAAAATAATTTCTTGAGCTACTATGTCGTCTTTCAAAACCAAAAAAATCTAGATCTCTTTGCAAAGCGGAAGCAATCTTTTGCCTAGTTAAAGTTTGTTTTTACTACAAACCTTGTGAAATTAAATAACAATCTCTATTTAGAAGCTTGGCTGTTCTGCATGGTTGTGCACTACAGCAAATAAAATAAAGACCTCACATTTTACCTTTAAATAATGGAATCACTCCCCAGCTTTCTGCAAGCCCACGACGAAATCGTTGCCCAATCGATATTTCCAAAATCATTAGAGGCACGCCGATGAGCATGGCAAAGAAAAAATATGGAATAAGAAAAGCTCCTGAACAATAAGTAAAAATGAAATCANTATAAACAATGANTTCAGATGTTAGAGTTTAATCTGTACGTCACCAACGAAAATGGATTTTGTTTGCAAAGAAAAGAAATGCGACTACGAATATTTCTTGTTTCAAACGGCGTGAGCGCTGTCTTGTAACGGCGTGGTCATTTTGGAGTTCAACAAGCAATTTTAGAAAAGCGACAAGCGTATAAAATGAACCTGAATAGACATTGAGCCAAAAAAATTCGCTGCATTCAAATCAAGAACAACTCACCGCCGCCATTATTGAAACAAAGATATGGAAATCGCCAAACATTTCCCAGGCCCACTGATAACCCTGCTGCCGCAAAAAGAAAATCCCACGGTTTCTTCCACGTCTGTCGAATCGGTTCAACTTTCTTAGGTTCGTTAGACATGATAATACGTTTTTCAAAGATCCACAAAATCTAAAACAAAGTTAGCAGTCAAGACCGTCTCTGCCACGTACGTCGAAACATATGTGAAATACAGAAATTGTAAGACGAATATTGCATTTTGCAGAAGTACAATACGTTTAATAGAGAAATCTCTTGATTTGTGTCTGATTGCACAAGCATGATGCGTTAAAAATGAGCATCTCAGATGAATGAGAACTAGAGAATGGGAAGTGTTGTCAATTACTTCATTATTCGAACAAAATGAAAGAAACTAAAACGAGAAATTCCAGAAATGGCAGGGATTGTTTAGTCCTAACCAATTTTATCACGAGATCTCTTTATATGGCGTTTGAAGCGAGGTCACGAACGCACTTTCCAGTACACTTGAACTCATTTTTGCTGCATCATTGCAAGGCTGAGCGATCGAGCGAGTTCACAAACATCTGAGCAGGACACGCTCGTTGCTGGGCTAGCAAGTGATGAACCAGTCGAGTTAATCGCCTAACTGCCTTTGTTTGCCATGGGAGGCAAAAAAATGAAATACACTTGATAGTTGATGCTTCCTTTACCAACACGTGACGTTAATGAACAGTTGTTACAACCGCTGCCTGTTTGGGAATCTATCCCAGTCTTCGTGGCCTGGTCTGGTTGCCAGTCAGTAAAGTGGCTATTCTAGAATTAAAATAGTAGGTACTGCGGGCACCGCCCCACCGTGCGGGCCAAGGTAAGCATAGTCAAACATAACTGCCTAACCTACACGGTGTTTTTCTGTTGTTTTGAAAATTAATTTCGTATGATTAACGCTATAAAACCCAACATAGACTTGTGAATATCGTAAAATATGGCCTAGCGTTACTATTCACTACCCCCCCATTTTTTCTGGGGATCCTGACTCTAACTTTTACATTTAGGATTTTGCTTAAATAAGTATTAGGGTCCATTGTTAAAGTAAATCGCTTAATGAAAAAATTTTCCATAGTTTTTTTGACGTGCGATTGTGCCCCCCACTTTAAAAAAGGTTTCTCCGCCACTGCCGCCATGTCGAATATTCTGTGCTAACCATGCAACTTCCACAGTACTATACATGTAAAACAGAACACCATTTCATGTGCTGTACGCAACTGTGCCGGCCCCACGTGAAGGAAAACACCTGCACAAAAGTCTAAACAACAGCGGGTTTCGGCACCAGTGGCATCTAAAGTAGCATAACCTGCCGCAGATAGGACTTGTGCATCGGCGTTTAGAGCGTGTACCTGATAGCAAGATGTTAACAGTAGGCATACAACGTGCTTTGCAGAATATTATAAACAATTTTAATATTCACAATACAATTTTAATGTTCATAACAACAATTTTACTGTTCATTACGTATGCTTCAATAAATTTAATATTCACACTAAATTTTCCTCTGAATTAACCCTAAACGCTGAATTTCAAACCCTGCGTCAATTTATTACTAGCTTGTCATAAGCGAAACAGGAACTACCACAAATAAAACAAAAGAAAGATTCAGACAAATAGACAATCAACAATATGATTATCTTACAAATCCCTTTACAATCTACGTCAGAATTCCATATCCAGTGGCGCATGGTGGTCATTGTTGCTGGGTGTGCGCTGTTTGTGGCCTCACACAAAGACGTTAAATTCATGTTTCCAATCCATCGGTTTGGCGAAGTTTGTTGACACAACATGACAACATTTATTTTATTCCACACGCACTTTCCTTATTCGTTGTTGCATACTTAGTATGTCTATATATTGACTTAAACCTATCAGCGCTCCAATTTAGGGGCCATCCATAAATGACGTCACACTATTTTGGGCAAAAATCTACCCCCTCCCCCACCCTTGTCACATTTCGTCACAAGTATTTAACCCCTCCTTGAAATATAACGTCACAATTTGCAAACCCCCCCCTACAGTTGATTTCCATCTATTTTGCGTCTGCTTAGACAAAAATTTCATCTGATTTATAGATTTTATTTGTGCACGTTGTGACAAGACCAACATTCTATTCGTAAAACGTCGAAAATACTGCACAGATTGCTGAGCAAAAATTAAGCAGCAAAG
>JGI24159J19872_10006754_pt1 | contig 15007 bp, 12 predicted proteins | sample Ectturendosymbi4_FD_19872 | JGI IMG/M metagenome (IMG submission 19872) | reverse complement strand
GAATTGATGCTTGTTTGAGATTTCACAAGCAAAATGGAATACTGTAATACTATTGCACACATGCTTCAAAGGTTTTGCAGGCTCTTTTTATGATATAAAATAATAAACAACTAGGNGATCATTAACANAGCTTGAAAATGTCTGGATTACAATTGTGTTATTGGAACGTTAGAGGATTTGGAGAAACTATTGTACTTATGCTGGAATATTTGGGTGTGAAATATAACTACAAACGGTATGAAGAGGCCGATCGAAAAATATGGTTTGAGAAAGATAAGCCATCTTTTCAAGGTGACTTCGCCAATTTGCCATTTTTGGTGGATGGGGAGATTAGGATTGCTGACAGCATGGCTATTTTGCGTTACATTGGCAGAAAGTTCAAAGCTTTGTACCCAGTTAATGAGGAAGAAGAAAGAAAATGCGACGTGGCGCAAGGGGCTGTTTGGGATTTTCGAATAGATTTTGGAATCTTGGTGTACTTTGATTACGATAAACGGAAGGATGACTTTATCAAAGAGCTTCCTAATAAACTCAGCAAGTTTGAAAAAGTCCTGAGTAAGCATACGTGGCTGACAGGTAAATCACCTGGATAGTCTCATTTCGTACAAGTTTGAGTTTCTGAAGTACTTTCCTGAAGTGAATATTGGGTAATTTTCAATTTATTTATTTATTTAACGACACTTCTACAACAGGCACTAGTCTGATTGGTGCAATTTTGTAGTGTCACGTCGAGCTTTCAAAGAGTACAACAACACAAGAAAACTACAGCAAGCATGAAGAAAAAGCAAAGCCGATTATAGTTGGTATACAGTAACTAGAATCATTTACAAGATTTCATGAAATCTTCATCAGCACTAAAGACGCACCTGAAATAGGGATCGGCGCATCAGGTACAACAAATAAAAATAAACGCAACATATCGATGTGACCCAAACGCTCCAAGCGTTCAGCTCGTCCACATCAGGCAAAATTTCATTAACATCAACATAAAGTGCTGCTCGAGCTGTACTGTGAACGCTGAAATAAAAAAACAGGTATAGTTTGGTCTCTACATCGGCGCATACACAAACACGATACTTGTTTTTGGTGATATTCAACGGATCGTGGGCGAAACGAGGCAAAAACGTACTGCAGACGTTAGATGGGGATTGATTCTTAACAGGTGATGAGTACTGTTTTTGATAAGTGACAATGGGAATTTAGGTGATTCATGAAAAATGAGTGCCAGGATGAGAATTAGATTTCGAGTGGAAGAGATGTTCCACAAACTGGACGTCCTACGGATAAAAGAGTCATAGGCCAAGATTTTTTACAGTGGAATTTGAACATACTGGTTCTGACGTAAAGCAAAGGGAACGAATTCATTGAACAATCTGGAAAAAGTGGCAGGAAGTAGCAGGGCACCATATCAAAAATTAATTTGGAGAAATAACGAAGCAAAGATATTTCTCTGCGTAGATGTAAGCTGTGAGGTTTAGATCAGATGGCACGTCGTTAGAGGATGGAGTTTTAAGAAATCCAAATAATGTTATAGTGGCAGCAGTGGCGTAGCCAACCCAAGAATTTGGGGGGCCAAATGTTGATCTTAGGCGAATAACACTATCTTGTTTGGACAAACGCCTCTCAAATAAAAAAATGACTATATGTTCTACAAATTTGGGGGGCATGGCCCCTTTGGCCCCCCTGGCTACGCCTATGAGTGGCAGAGAGTTGTAGGCTACTTTAACATTCAATACTCACAATCAGAGCAGTTATCGTAGATAANACTCCCATATCAAAAACCGGTAACATGTTTGTTTTGTAAATCATAAGGACAGTGCGGCGGAGCACAAAATTGAGAAATGACCGAATTAAANAATAGAGGGGATTGATCATTCCTATGCTGAGATATGGTCATAAAGGCAGTTTTTTGTAGATTGAAAGTANCATTCCAAACATCTGATCAATTGTGGAATGTGCAGAGATTTGAGTTAGCACGCTGTGCAAGCACAAAGGTCACTTATCTGAATAAACCAGGGTACCGTCATCTGCAAAACGAGGGAAAGATGCTGTAATGATGTTCATACCAATATCATTTACATAGATTAAAAAACAACAGATGGCATAAAACAGAACCTTGAGGAACACCACAGCTAGTATATTTAAGTTCGGAGTGAGTCCGGTTTAAGAGAACCACCTTTTAAGGGCGAGAAAAATGAAAGGCTAGACGGTTTAAAGAAAGCTGACCCAGAGACGTTTTCATTCTGGGTAAATAATATTTTTGCAAAGAAGCAAGTCTTGTTTATATTTGTGGACTGATGCAATCTCAGCAAAGTAGTTATCAAAGTGATTAGGCAATCTACCAGTATAAAAGGAGTACATAAATTTGCCAACTGACAATTTAAATATGTCTGGTATTTCTAAAATTTAGTGCTTGGAATAGAGTACAGCTGTTTTAGTTTTGTTATGTTCAAGGGTTCTCACAGCTTTGTTCTGCAATCTAATTAACGGGAGTAATGTCGTCTTGTTGGCCCTTTCCCAGTTAAGTATTGAATAAGTTAAATAGGAATGGAAAAGAGTAAAGTAAACAGATTTGAGAACTGAAATGTTGGTATAGCGTTTTAGTTGAACAACATTCCACATGATTTGAAGAGTTGTATCGCCAGGTTTTCAATTTGAGGCTTCCAATTAAGTTTGTTATCAAAAATTACACCAAGATATTTTAAGCTGCTTTGTTATCATATTGGGTGATGATTAAGAAACTGAAAAATTGGTATTGTTGTGGTTGTTCAGGAGCATGAAATTGCTTTTGGAATAATTGATACATAATTTGTTAGCACGAACCCAGTGTTCAATCTTTTTGAGCTCGTGATCAACTGTTTTTTCAAATATTTTGTGGTTTTCCCCGAAATATGCAGATTGATATCATCAGCATAAATAATATTATTNAAGTTGGAGGCTTTCACAATGTCGTTAACATATATTAGGAATAGTAAAGGCCCAACAACTGATCCCTTGGGCNCGCCAGATGTTGCATTAAAAAAAAAGATTTAGTATCTCCTATTTTAGTACACTGAAGCCTGTTGTCTCAGTAAGAAGCAAAAAGTTTTAGGGGTGTTCCTCTTACTCCACAGTAGAACAATTTTTCAAGTAATATATTATGATCAACACAATCAAAGGCTTTGTTGAGGTCTAGAAACAGAGTAGAAGTTATTAAGTTGCTATCTTTATTACAAATCATGTTATCATAGACGGCAGCAATTGCTAATTCGGTAGAGAGGTACGGAAGAGAGGTACGGAAGCCATATTGCTGTGGACTCAATATACAATTACTGCTGATACAAATCAGGAACTGCACCTCATTATGCGAGTTTTAGTGGTAAAATCATCTGATTCGTCAGTTTTACTGACGAGTTGTAAGCAAAAAAACAGCGGGCATTCAAACGGCAGATTGACAAATTCTTACACGTTGCTAGAGATATGCTCACCGTCAGCAAAGAGTATGTAGAGTCGGTGTTGACAAGTTTCCACTGCAATTCGCTATCTTTATTTGTAGTGTTTGTTTGCAGTATAGAGAAGACTACGTCGTTGAGTCTACATGCGATTGGAAGATGCTTTGTCATGCCACAATTAAACTGTCTGGCACGGGTATAGGTTGAGGACAGAGTTTCGGTCTTTCATGGTTGAAAATTTCACATCATTGGGTAGTGTATGGTAGCAGAAGTGGATGACGCGATAGCAGAGGTTTTCCATGGAAGGAAATGTACATTCAAGAATACGGCTCTTTCAAGATTTGACCCAGAAAAGTGCAATTTATCGGAAATAAATTAAAAAACGATCTTTTCGGAAGTCTCAGAAGTTCTACTTTTTTCTCTCATGGGAATACCACGAAAGAGCAAATTACAATCCTCACAGCAAAGTTCATGCAAGACCCTTGCTTTGCGATTCTCATTTTCTTGTTGTTCAAGTTTAGTTTTTAATTTATCCAGTCTACTTTCTAGCTTATCAATTTTTTCACGAGCAACCTCTTGGCTTGATTCGACAGCAGTGATATCGCCATGACAAGTGAAGGTGTCGTCTTTTTTCACACAAAAATCTTCATGAAGCCAATGATTTTTACCTCTAATTTTACTTTAGTTGAAGTTACCCCAAAAACCTGATAACGTACTTCTTTCGAATGCTCTAATGTTTACATTTTAACGCTGTTCAGCAGAACATCCGACGAAATTAAAGACAAGTACTTCAAAGACAACCTTCCAGCGTTTTCATCTCACCTAGTCTTAATATGAATAGTTGCAAATTTTAACGGTGTCTAATCTCGGAGCAAATTCACGAGTCTGTTCAGACTTTACCTTTTTTGATAAGGAAGTTGTCTTTGAAAGTGTTGTTGAGAAAACAAGAGACTAAAATGTCTATTTTATCGGTTTTGTAGGTGACAAGCTGATGTACATCGATTTTGCTTTTGGAGAGATTTTGAGTCACATTCAACTGTTTTCTCCTGAATCGTTGGAGAAATCTCCAAAAGTGAAGAATTACCTCGAGAGGTTTGAATCACTGGACAAAATTGCTGCCTACAGGAAATCAGACAAATTCCGCAAATTTCCTATTTACGGACCTACTGCCCACTGGGGTGGTCAAAGTGAATAAATGATTCAAAACGATCGTGTACTGTATACAGATCGTTATCGCAGTAGTTCGATTGGAATAAACAGATATGAAAAACTGCGTATGTGATATACTTACGGTGTTTTTCAAGTCACCCTACACTTCCGCAAACACAACACTAATTATTGCAGTATAAAAGATGCGCCTCGATCACAGTAAAAATATGCATGTGTAGCAAATACAGCAAAGAGTTGATGAAAAACAATTTATCAGAGATTAAGCGTCGGTACACAAGCAGGTCTCTCTGATATCTTTTTGCATGCATAAATGCAATATCTAGTTCCTCAAGGCATACGTATAGTACTAGAATAATTTTACTTATCAACATATGCGTCATGTAATCCTACAGAATCGAACAAATTATTAAAGAGTAAGACATTCAAAGTAAAAACTCTTTGAAGTACTTTTAATTTAACTTTTCCAAATTTGTTTTTTGTCAACACTAGTTTTTACGTATTGCAAATGCCTGCATTTCTCACATCAAGCAGTTGCCTTAGGCATCACCAGACCTCTGAACGTCTCTGCAGTCACCCCTCCTACATCTTACTCCTCAGCACCATTAATGACATCAGTATCCCAGCCAAGAGCACAGTTTTGTGCTCTTCACCTAGACTTGCAAAATTGAATATCTGCAGAAGATTCGAAGAGCACTTGTACCTCACAAAAGGACTTGAAATAAACTGGATGTGATGATAGTACTACAAAGTGCAATTTTTGTTTTACCGTCAAAGTAATGTCTCTTGCAGTAACATTAGGATAAGCTTGCATTATCCTACACATGCTTTAAATAACACATACACTTTTATGTCATTTATGTCCGTGTTTGGTTCAGATAAATGGTCTGTATCACTGGGGGTGGATGTTAGAAGTTGGGGCCCGAGGCAAGCTCTAAGAAAGGAGCCCAGAAACATCGCCACTGCTAAAGGTAGATGAGGCACTAAGTGGATAAAAGAATTACATTTGTTTAACATTTCAATTTATGAACTAAATTCAAGTCCATTTCACATTTGATTCTAAATAGTTTTTTGTCTCCACATTAAAGTTGTTGATGGGCACTTTTGGCACATTTGCACATAATTTTGGTTTATTTTTAAAAACATATGATATGCTGCAGAGTTTATTAAATGTGTCTCTAGAGTGGTTCATAAGCTTCTTAACAAAACAATGCAAAAACTAAGTGCGCAACTCTCAAATGGAGTACACGGCGTCTCTGAAGAAGGGAGGCCCGAGGCGACCGCTACGTTCGCCTCGCCCAAATATCCAACTCTGCATATCGCAGGGGCAATTAAAGAACACAAGAGTACTAAATCCCTACGCACAACGCATCACTGGGTAAACGTTGGCCGGCACACGCAGTCAATACTGAAGAAGAACAAACACTGAAGCAAAGCATTAACAGCATCTAACACAGGGGTCGCCAACCTTTTTGAAACTGAGAGCTACTTCTTGGGGCAGGTTTATGCGAAGCGCTACCAGTTTGATACACACACTTCTGAAATACAAATTTGCTCAATTTGTCTTCAGTTATGTTATCATTAATAACAAGTAAATATATTCATGTGAACACACTGATCATGTTTATGCTATTGTCAGAACAAGCCCGCGGGCCACCCACGTGGTCCGTGCGTGCGACTTGGTGCCCGCGGGCACCATGTTGGTAACCCCTCAGCTAACACATTAGGTCATCGTCATGCAGAAGCGTATGATAGCGAGAGGAAAATGGAGATTTGTAAAATGTATCAGGCAAATGAACTAAGCGGATAAAAATTTGGATGAAGATTCGCATCGTTGAACATAGGCACACAGGTTATTTCTAATCAAGGCATCAAATGTCCTTACAAAATGAGAACTTGATATGGAACAAGAAGTTCCTGAGGATATAATGCAAAATTCAACAGGCAGTGTTATAGTCAACGCGGAGGCGTTTAATCCTAGACAGGGGTGTGCTTGCATCACCCCAAGTCAAACAAAACTGTGATGTTGACAAACACTTCAAAGCGAAAGCCGTCGNTACTCATGCNGAGAAGTGCTGCATGCAGGGCCTTCGTATTTCAAGCATTCAAGTCACTTTTGCGAATCATTACCGATAGCCTATACTTCCAACTACCAACAACTGCAGATCTGACCCTGTTGCTGACTTTCTACGAACTAATGTGAAACCGATTGCTCAGATCAGACAAAATCTGCGCGACATCCTTCGTAATGCTGCTCGCTTCTAGCAACTGAAACATCCAGAATCAGCGCAAAACAGCAAGAAGTGCAGTTATTTCCATCGTCTGTGGACTGCAGTGCTCTTGCGCAAATTTTCCTTTGGCCACCACTTTCACCAAACTAGCGATTGCGATAAAGATTAAGAGTTAATACTTCACTACTTCTTCCGTTTCTTTCTGAAACAAAAAGCGGCACCACAGCTAACTGCATTGGAAAAGTAGCTCAATACCTTTGTAGCTTGTTGCCCACTTTGCAAAATGTCAGAAATTGTGGCAATTTTGGGCTGCCATAACACTGAAAATAAGTTGGCATGTGGTAGACTTAAAACCTATTAACCTTCCACAGCGATGAAGTTATGTAACAAACAAAGTGCCAGTTATGAGGGATGTGGGCAAATTTTCCTCAAAAGTCTATGGAAATTAATTGTGAATTAAGCTATTTCCTAATTTGGTAAGATTTTAGAAAGATCAACATGAAAATTCTACAAAGAAAATAAAAAGATATGTAGTGATGTGCAGCCGAAGATACTACCAGGTATTTAGGAATTTATTGCTACTCCCAGCCTCAAAACTTATATATTAACTGACATGTTTTGCGTTTAAACAAATATTTTATTCTCTTCACCAAACACTGTTTTCATCTTTACCGGCTGGTAGCCACTATGGTCATGGCTGACCGAACATAGTTATCACGTGAGAACCACCGCTGCAGGAAATACCATCGAGAATGAGTTCATTGCTACTACAATGATAAGTATCAAACTTGAACTGAACTGATGGAGCGTTCCTTTGAGTGAGTGAGATGGAGAACTTCAAAATGTTAAAATTCTCGCACCATAGCAGTGGAGGCGGTTGATGGTTCAATTCTTCGATCTACATCTTCAAGGCGGCAGCACCTTGATTTTCGGGGGCGCAAAATGTTTGACTTCAGACGCTACTTTTCAAAGCACAAAATGACCAAATATGTTAAAAATTTTGAGGTTCACCCGGCCCCACCTTGGCTACACCTATGGCTTGACTGCTACAAGTACTAGGAAGTTGTTCAAAAATATGCTTGAAAATAGGTTTTCTGATGAACTTTTCGTTTGCGTGTCAAAAATAGATAACTGAAAAATAGTGATAAATAGATAAGCGTCCATAACTCTTCTGAAAATTTTATGCAAAATGATAAAGATTCATCTTCCATCGCAATTATATGGAAAGAGCAACTNGAACGTTGGCACGCAATCATCTGAATGGTCGCATCAAATTGATCCGGTGTTTTCAAAGAAGTCGAATACGATATGGGAAAACCAACTCATCTGATAAATGCGAATGAAGATAAATGATGGAGCTTGTTGTGNTATTAACGATCATAGGCAGGGGCGTNACAAGGGGGGTAAGGGGGGCGCAATTCACCGGGCGCCGAGTCACCGCTGGGGCGCCAAATCATTGTGGGGGGCGNCAAAAAATACCAACACTGCCACAAGTACTTTCTTTAATACNGTGCATTTTCTTACGGAAGACCTCAGTTTCGAACANGGGGNCGCCAAACTGGCTTCTTGGCCCGGNCGCCATCAAACCTCGTTACGCCCCTGAGGGCAGTGCTCATTACAGCACTTGTGTCTTCTTTCAACATTCACAAATTGCAGCCAAGTGCAATTATGACAATAGCGTTTATTAGTTAAAAACGTTGACGACAACTGCGCTTTCAATCCATCCACAATGTTTGCCGTTCATTTTGACAAGACGTTTGACGGCAGCAAAGGCGCATTTGTGCAAGTCGAATATAGAAAAGATCAAATACAGCGGACGTTGCCTTATTAATCACTAACTAACGGTGCTACACGCATCGGCAATGTTTGCAGTTACACTTCAGTTTGAAGTGGCGCTGTTGTCCAATCAGACCACTTACACAGAGCTTCGATCAACACTCATCCAGCAGCGCTTAACACTGCTTGCGTGGTGCAGTTACCTGTTCTTAGTTNAATNCGATCAGTTCAATTTATAGCTGAGAATGTAATATTATTATATTGGTAAATGTGCAAAGGACTGTAATCATGTTAACAAATCAGTTTGAAAAAGTAAATCAAATGCTACGGAAACCGAGTTTTCAGCTTGAAATCTGAGATGAAATAACACATCACTAGACAGTGCGGATGGATGTTTTCTGAAAGCTTGCTTTCCATATCTAAGTTGGCAGATTAAAAATTTTGTTCGAAATGTATCATTGATGCAGATACTAGCAACTTCATGATCGAAGCAGTGATATTTTAGACAAAGAGAGGATTTGAGCAGAAGGTTGAGAGCAGCCAAAGGAATCAGACAGGTTTTCAATACCATTTTATTAACTTGGATAGGGCACGGATTGTACAATTTAACTCTTTAATCAATACTGATTTGCGATATTGACTGTTTCCCGAAGAGGTACAACTAAATCACATTATTTGGAAAACATTGAGCATTTTGCTGAAACACTCTTTCGCAAAATGTCTCACAAGCTTTCTCAGGACTCAAAACTCTTGTGGTAACCACATCGAAGGTCGAATATCAGCAAGGCACGTGAAGCAAGTGTGATGACCTGGGAATGTCTAGTTTGGAGTATTTGAGCTGAAAGCTTTTCTGTTTCATATTTCCATAATTACCAACCTGTGCGTTGCGACGCCTTGGTGCGTCGTTTTAATTTTCCAAGGGCTTTGCTAATAAACGTATTGCACAAATTTTAATTTACTTTGAATCAGACAAATGAAACTATAGTACAGTGACTTTCAACTTTTCTATGCATTCGTATCCCCTGAGCTTTAATAAAATTTTCTCGTACCCCTCGTATGAATGATCTGAAAAGGCAAGTGTCCACCATTTCACAATTAATGCAACTCCCAACAAAGGCTTTATTAGCATCCCACCAAATTGCGCACAGAATTGCTAAGCCCGAAATGCCTCACACCATTTCTGAGGAACTAAGACTGATTCCTGCAAACGATCTTGTATGTACGATGATAGAAGTGGCTGCTCAACAGTTAGAGGGTACCGTTAACTAATTATTGCTTGGAAATGAACGCATGATGCTGCCTGCATATTTACGAAGTATATTTTTGCAACGTCTATTTAGGCTCGAGTCAAAATATACTCAGTGCTTTCCGTAGAATTTATCAAACCATGAATGAATCCTCGATGCTTTTGTCCCACCTACCCCATCGTTAACTCCAACAAAAAGAAGACTATATTGACCTTGCCTGTGATGATTTCCTGAAAAGAAAGCGTAATTCGGGAAATCCGACACGTTTTTGATTTCATTGAATGTCACGTACCTAGATTTGGTAGAAAAAAACGCCACGGGTTGTTGTCCCTTTCGCTACGTCGTATTTATGCGAAGCAGAATTTTCTGCCACGGCGTGATTAAAACCAAATATTGATAGAGAACAAGCCTTTTAGAGGTAAATGCGAGTGGCAGTTTCACAAAGTAAACCAAGATACGTCTAACTAGTGAAAATAGGCAAGCCCACACATTGCATTACTGTGAAGTGTAAATGATGCATATTCCTTTAAGTTGCTTCATCAATAAACAAAAGTTTGATTATTACATACGTTTCATGAAATTCTTGTTGCTGATGCGTCGCAATTCCAGCAAACTTTTCCAAATGCAGCGAAAAAAGTTTGAGAACCATTCTATTATTGGGTCGCGAAACCGTTTCAATTATTCACACGCGGTTGTGCATCAGATTGAGTTAAGTAAGGCAAAGCCTCAGCACCAGGCAGCATGCGGTTTCATAGCCTCAAAAACAGCTTCGCGTTGGTATACACTGACTAAGTGATATCCGCCAGCTTTGAACGCACTGTGCTTGCGTTAACATTAGATATATTTGTAAAATAATTCTATATTGACTGCGTGTGACCCAACTTTTCACGTTTTATCTGAGCAGCTGAGTTTGAAATACAAATGTTCGTGAAACGCTCAATGTTTTGTACAAAAAACTGTTGACAGAAATCGATGCATTTGCACTTTGTGCTCTCACTTGTTTTGAGCTTTCACCATCTCATGCGGTCAACTCACAATCGTCGATTCACAAACATTTTGATTTGAGCAGGGACGCCAGAGCAGCGGTAGGGCAGGGGGCGCAGTGATAGAGTTGAGAGCAATGGAAACTTATAAAAAGCAAAAAATTGTTACCAATTAATGCTTGTTTCAGTTTAGCAACAGCGGTGACCTCAAAAAAATAACAGAAATTATAAAAAGCCCTCCGAATTTTCTCGGAGCGCGAATAGCTGCAATAGATTTGTTTCAATTCGGTATTGATAAACCATGAAATTACCAATGATATTATCATGAAAAGGCACCTCTGTCCCCGTTTCCCCCTTTTCATATTGCAGGCTGGAAATACCCCTGCCATTGCCCCGCTCTCCGGCGTTCTTTGATTCGAGTCAGAGTTGTTTGAAATTTTTCTCACAGAGGTTGGCGGAGTTGATTCAGTACATTCTGTAAGTCTGATCAAGTCAGTAGATTTTCAACACGCGTAAATTTCGACTCAAACAAAATCAGTTCTTCATACTGCGCTTTTTTTGTGTTTATGATGTTATACTCGTTTCGCAAACAAAAACTCTTACACAAATCAAGCTACCCATGATCCGAATTCATTTACTAAGGTGATTTTGGAAGAAAATGGAATCCATCATTGATTCAAAACATGTTTCTGTTCAATTCTAGACAAAGAAATTGGTGACTGTGGTCGAGTAAAATCGAGCCAATCACCTAAGAGACGCAGTCACTGAGTTTCGTGTTTCTTACCTTTTTTCAACATACGAAACTACGGTATTTATTACAAGTGTTGCATGCAATGTTCCCTCTGTGGTGCGCAACTGCGCAAATGCACAGTACCACTAGACCACTTGTGCAGTGAAATCTCATTCTCGCGCACTTGAAAAGTTCCAAATTTAATATCGCATATATGTTTCATAGCCCTTTAACGCTTGAAAATCTTTACTGGATGTGTATCCACATGGTTGCGCAATCCCATGCGCACTAAAACAAACATTTGCGCAGTGTAAAATTTTCTTCCAGGGAACACTGGTTGCATATCAGTTAAACACAGCCAAGATTGATCAAAATGAGGACGAAACTTTGAATTCACCAAAAGTGCAATACAAATTTAATTACTAATATACAGTGGCCTTCACATCGCAATAAAACAAACCTGGTTTCTACGATTACATCTAAGATTTTTTTTAAATGTAGATTATTATGAATCCAGCTCGTTTTTTCTACTGGCAAACACCTGAACAATAGATCAGAGTTTGGGGATACTCAATTCAGTTCCAATGCCCAGTTGCATTTTTGAAAATTTTTGTCAGATTCGTGGACAGTAGATACTCAACACCATCAGCAAATACGTCCGCACAGAAAAAGCGATATCACGTTCCATGCATTGGATGTTATGGCAAGTGATACGAAACGCTGTGTAGCACAAAGACGTTTGCCAAATCTGTTGATTACTTTCAAGAAATTGCTGTAGCATCTTCAATAAAAAGTTTTATTTTGAGGAATGCAAGTTTTTTTCACAGCCAGTGGGCAAGATTCTTTGCTGTCTTTTTCTGCACTTTTTCACATTACTGTTTTTTAGCACCACTTAGGAGACCAGTGGTTGGTGATGACAATTTTCCATGAAGTTGTTCCCATGGAATCAAAAGACAAACATCCCAAACTCGAACAAATCAAAGTTGTCTTTCCTTCGATCCAACATGCACCCTTTCGTTATTTCACGCATTTATTTCTTTTGATTCTTTGAGAGCATAAAGCGTTTTCACTTTAAATCGTTTGTACAGTTTTGCTTGAGATTTCACCAATAAAATGAAATGAGGCTATTGCAGACATGCTTCAGCGATTTGCAGACTCTTTTATATAGGAGCAAAATAAACAGCTAGGTGATCATTAACAAACCTTGAAAATGTCTGAATTGCAATTGTGTTATTGGAATCTTAGAGGATTTGGGGAAGCTATTGTACTCATGCTGGAATATTTGGGTGTGAAATACAACTACAAACGATATACAGTGGCCAATCAACCAGAATGGTTTGAAAAAGATAAGGCATCTTTTCAAGGTGATTTTGCCAATTTACCATATTTGATGGATGGGGACACCCGGATTACTGAAAGCATGGCTATCATGCGTTGCCTTGGCAGAAAGTTCAAAAATTTGTATCCAGTGAACGAGGAAGAAGAAAGAAAATGCGACGTGGCGCAAGGAGCGGTTTTGGATTTTCGAATGATTTTTACAAAATTGATTTACGGTGATGATTATGATAAACAGAAGGATGCCTTTATTGAAGGGCTTCCTGACACTCTCAGCAAATTTGAAAAGGTGCTGAGTAAGCATACCTGGTTGACAGGTAAGTCACCTCGTCGCATTGATACACTCATTTCTCATAACATGTTTGAGTTTTTCAACAACTTTCCTGAAGTTGATTTTGGGTAATTGGCGATGACAAGTAAGAGTGTTGCCTTTTTTCAAACAAAAATCTGCAGTAAGCCAGTGCAATCTATCTGAAATTTCAATTTAGTAGACGTTACCAGAAAACCTGAAAATGTACTTCTTTCTAATGTTCAAATATTCACATTTTAACGCTGTTCAGTGGAACATCTGAAAAAATTGGTGACCAGTATTTCAAAGACAACCTCTTTTTTATCTCGCCCAGTCTTGAATCAGTTGCAAATTGCAATAATGTCTAATCTCAGATCAATTGAATTCCGAGTTTGTTCAGACTTTGGTTTTGATAAGAATGTGGTGGTTGAAAATGCTGTTGAGAGAATAAGAAACTATACAATGTCTATTTTATCTGTTTTTTCAGGTGACAAGCTGATGTACATCGATTTTGCTTTTGGAGAGATTTTGAGTCACATTCAACTTTTTTCTCCTGATTCGCTGGAGAAAACTCCGAAAGTAAAGAACTACCTCGAGAGGTTTGAAGCATTGGACAAAATTGCTGCCTACAGGAAATCAGACAAATTCCGCAAATTTCCTATTTACGGACCTAGTGCCCACTGGGGTGGTCAAAGTGAATAAATGACTCCAAACGATTGTGTAAATTTATCGCTGTGGCTGCAGCTTGGGCGAAATAAACATGATCTGAAAATCTATCTATGTGATGACAGTGGCGGATCCAGGGGAGACAGTTTGGGGCAACTTCCCCCTCCCAAACGTCTGTGGAGCCTCGTTAAAATAGCGCCCCTTTGATCCAAATGCGCCCCTTTTGCTGCTTAACGAAGTAGAAAAAGGACATTGAAATATTCTGAACAAACAATGCTTTACACTTCGTTGAACTTCAAAATTCACGTGGCGGACTTTGACCCAGCGTCTTGTGGACTGGAATCAACAATGCTATTCTTTCGTAATTATACTACTGTTCTCTTGTTTCTTCACCGCGTGAGAACTGCTCAGCAATTCAATTACAAACCCGGTCGCTTTCGTTAGCACAGTTCTGGACTTGTCGCTGAGCTGTGCAACTATATTTTTGTTACAAGTTCATTTATAATGCTTGGTGGTAGCTTTGGAAGGAAAAACAGCAATGAAAATAAGAATGCAATAGAAAACTTGTAACTGACTCACGATTCAGGAAGCTTGCAAAGCCAAAAACGAGTTTCAGGCATGCTGCCAGTACAGCAGAGGCGTAACGAGGTTAGATGGCGCCCGGGGCAAGAAGCAACTTTGGTGCCCCCATGTTCGAACCTAAGGTATTTCGGAAGCAAATGTACTACATTGAAGAAAGCACTTGTGATGCTGTTGGGATTTTCGGCGCCCCCCGCAGTGATTCGGCGCCCGGGGAATTGTACCCCCTTTCCCCTCTCGTTACGCCTCTGCAGTGCAGTCCGTGATTCCGGAGTAGATCTGCATGATACCGGGGCCGTATCGAGGTTAGATGGCGTCCGGTGCAAGAACCAATTTTGACGCCGCCATATTTGAATCTGAGGTCTTATGGAAGCAAATTGACTGTATTGAAGGAGGTATTTGTGACATTGTTGGAAATTTTCGGCGCCCCCGCAGTCATTCGGCGCCCCCATAGTCATTTCGGTGCCCGGGGAATCGCTCCCCCCTTGCATCCGCTCGTTACGCCACTGAATGGTATAGTAGTATTTGTAACATAAAGATAAGTGAATGAGTTTATTGTCGGAAATAATGGCA
>JGI24159J19872_10006753_pt1 | contig 15007 bp, 10 predicted proteins | sample Ectturendosymbi4_FD_19872 | JGI IMG/M metagenome (IMG submission 19872) | reverse complement strand
AAAAAAGACAAAGAAAAACGCAACTCGAAATGAAAAAGAATATGGCGAGGCGCGTTCGAATCACAAAAAAGAGAAATTCGTTGAGGTGCGAATGTCATCGCGACACAGCGTCTGTTTCACCGTCTCCACCATGCCATTCCGACCCAAGCGCAGCGTGCATTTGCGATTGCGAAAGCGGCCTCGCAGCTCTCGTGCCCGCTGCCGGAAGAGTTGTGTCCGCTGAACACACAGGGCGAGGGCGCAGAGTCACAGCTGTCCGGACGTCGTTGCAAGAAACCGGGAGCTGGTAGTTCATGCACACGAAATAGCGCCGCGCCTCCCGGGTAGAAACGAAACGCCGCGGCGCGAGACTTTCCGCGCTGCCGCAGTGTCTCGTCAGGACCGTTCTAAACCGTCGCTCGGGCGGCGACACACGTTCGTCGTCGCGTTCAGCAGGGTTCGAAACGTCGCTGACGCGCGTTCGGCGTCGCGCGAAATCGCGCACAGGGTCGTCGTCAATAAACGCGAGGTCTTCGTCGGTAAGCGACAACGACCGCGCGTGCTTCCGGCTCGCGTCTGTGTCGGCGCTGCGCGGCCTGAGCAGCACCGGGTCAGGTGCAGGCGCGCACAGGTCGCTGGCCGTCGAACCGTAAAAGCCGCTGTCGCGCGACAGCTCGCGGTCGTCAGGGCAACTGTGCACGCGGCCGATAAAAGACTTGGCGCTGTTTCTGCTCGGGTGCTCTTCAACGTCGTTCTCGTCGTTTCGTCTGTTCGGAACACGATGCGGTCTGCGTCGCTGCTTGGCGTTCGTTTCGCTGCTGCGCGACGCCTCGCCGGTCGGCGGCGTCTCCGGCGAACTGTCCCGTGACCTGTTGCCGCGTCGCGGGCGCAGGGACTTGGTCAGAGACTTGGACCTTCTGCGTATCGCCTTCAGCAGCGACCTGGACGACGCGCGCGATTGACGTTCCGAGGCGGGTTTCGAATCCCAGTCTTCCACCACGATATCGGGCGCCGGGGGCGAATCGGTCGTTGTACGGGAGCGCGACTGCGCAGGGATCTGCTCGGCGGGATGGGGCGCTGTTGCCATGACAACGCCGTCGCGGCGTCGGTTTCTCGAACGTCGGGGCGGGGTCGGCGGTTTGAGGTCGGAGGGAGCGAGTAGGTTCGGGCCGTCGACGCGAGTCGCGGAGAGGACGGTTACTGGAGTGGGGAGGAGAAAGAGCGGAGAAAAAGTGAAGAGAAAAAGAAAAGAGAGCACGCGCGGTTAGTGCGAGTTTCCAATCACATGCGAGAGTAAGAAGCGAAAGAAAAGAACAGAAAGCGCCCGCCGTGATACTCAATCCAGCCAGGAAGTTGTTTTGCTACGAGAGTTGGTCGATCGCGCAGTTAACAACTTCATCTGGCTGCTGCTCGATAAAAAGTTGACGCTTGTCCCGATGGCAACGTATTGATTTACTGAGGGGTGCAGCAGCAAACCCTACCATTCGACAGGTAGCAATGGTTGATCCTCTCAACCTATAACTGATTGAATTGAATCGTTTCCAGAATAAAAATTGGACGTGTTTTCAAACGTAGCGAAAACGACGTTTCCCAGTAAAAGCGCGTTGGACACGCAGCGCTACGGAAATGATATAAGCACCATTCAAACTCACCGAACTTGGGCAGCGACGATACGGGGACCTTTCTCCTGGTTTGCAAAGTAATTGTAGGCACAGGGACGAGCTGCTGTTCCGAACTGCTTCGCGACGTCGATCGTGACGGTGAATCGGACACCTTGTTTGTTCGCTTCACGTCGCTGGTATTAGCGACTGTAAGAAAAAGTACGACTGGTGAGCTTGCCAACAAATCTCGATGGCACTTAACCGATGATCATGAACTCATTCCAGACCCTGGTGTTTAAGCCGGCGGCCCCTCTTCTTTCATGAGCACAATTTTTAGCAGCAAGAAAAGCATATTCAAGCTTTAAATTAAGAGGATGACGTGAAACACGCAACCTACAGTCTGGGGCTCGTTTGCTAAAACGCGTCCATAATTGAAAGCACTGTGTGGATGCCTTCGGAACAATTTGGCACAACGATGCGTTGGAGCCCATGAAGGTATGTTAAGTACTTGACACACTACATCATCTTCACGTTTATTTCGCAGAACAATATTTGCCTTTCTAGCGCAGCGCATCACCACCACCACACAATTCGAAACGTACAACAAACCAACTGACAGACTTGTCACAATTCCTTGAAGCGAACGAAAGATAATGCTCGTTGTACAACGCTGCTCATCCTTAATTGTGCCTTAAATCGAGGGTTACCAGAATGGACTTTTTAGGTCCAAATTTTGGATCTTTTTTGCAATGCCTGGACTTCAAGAGAAGCATTTGGACCTATTGGGTCAGTTTTGGCCAGTTTCTTGACCATTTTTGTTGTACTATTGAAAAAAACTACAAACGACCTAACAAATCATATCCCTTTGATGTGCATTGTTATTTCTCAGAATTAGCGAACAGCTGGTTGGTTGGGCAGCAGAATAAGTTATCTTAACGTAATGCCGCCATTGGGTGATGAAGACATTGTCAGATTTTGGGCTTAGGGGAGCGATAATCGTAATAGTCTACACGCTGTATGACCACTCAATGGCCCAACAGATGTGTTTTGCTTGGGTGTATTTCCAAGCATGGTAGTCTCCAGAGTAGTGCAACGAGTGTTATGTTAGCCTCTTGTCGTAATACATGCAAAGTGCCAGCACTACGATCAAGGAAAGTTAAGAAATACAGCCGGTACAGCACATCACCCTCAGGCCTTTACTGTAGACATACAAAGGGTAGAACATACTCATAAATTAACTGCTCATGTGCTACAGACAAAGCTTGTACTTCGTTGCTACTTTAATTTGGAAAGACTGCATCTGAGTTAAGCTGTTTTAGCCTAATTAATATTGCTTCAGTGAAAAAAAGAAAACGCTGGCCGATATTTTAGTTGGGCTATCATAAAAAAGAATATACTGCCTTCAAGATCAAGTGCCACAAGAACGAGAAGAAAGTGCGCCCGCTGCCTTAATATCTCGTGCCATACCACCTGTCATGAAAAAGAAATTCAAAGAAGATTTGGAAGACAAACCATATTGCCTGATGTGCGATGGGAGAGTAGATGAAGCTTGCAAGAAGCACTTGTACAATAAAGTGGACAAGTATGAAATATGAAGTATTTGGGATTGATACCAGTGCTAAACACTACCTTAGAGTCTTCATACAAAGTAATAAAAACTTAAAAAATGATGTGATCCTACTCAGCAACTGTATTGGATTTGCTCGTAATGGATCTGCAAACATCACTGGAGTGCATAATTATGTTTGGATTGTCTGAAGCAAGTTGCACCTCACTGCATTTCAAACAAACGCATGTGCCATAGTTTTACAATGCACCATTCATTTTGAATGATTGGATGAATTTGTCGCGTATTTCAGTAGCATTTTTTGATCTTGTGATATTAAGCACAGTCGATATACTCGTATTAGCAAATTCTTGGCTTCGATATTTTTCGTGGTTGACACCGCCGGTCACCTATTCATCACGTTCCAAACTTGCAAAAAATATTTATTTTGGTTAGTATTTTGGCAACTTTTGACCCATATACAAACGCATACATGGCATTCAGTGCAATCAAACGTCGAATCGGAAATGTTGCCACATCGGACCAGACCAAAAATCACATCCAAACATGTTTACTGCATCGACGAGACGACACAGGTCGCGCTTCATTCGAACGACGCACAGGTTTCCGATCAAGACCAGAGATAAAACCTCATCGCAAACTCACTTCAAGGTCACCCTTGACCTTAAATGGCATGAGCAGGTGGACGGAGGAGAGATTACTTTCGGCGCTGGTTGGAAACGAAGCCAAACTGGCTCAAGCGAAAAAGCGAAGAAAACAAACGATTGAGTTCCGCAAAAGCGGCCACGCGAAGTATCCGACAGCGCTACTGCTTCTTTACAACGATTTCGTTTAAAAATATGCCGTTGTGTGGGAGAAAGTGGCCAATCGAAAGGAAAGGGATATCCGATTGCAGTTTAAGAACAAGCGGAGCGTGAACCTAGAGTGCGCAAAGCGCTCCTCCACAGTTCGCCAGATTAGCAATCTTGTTAGGCGGAGGCAATCTAGTAGACGAATGTGTAGGTCTTATCTTGCTTCTAACGTCTAAGATTCGCACAAGCCGGACTAAGACTGGCTGAAAGGTTTTCCGCAACCTTAGCCTGTTCGCATGTGTGGGTTTTACTTTCTTGTCTTGAGCACGGTCTGGTGCACAGCAACAACCCGCCTGGGCTGAAACCGTGTGAAATTGAAAGAGCTTGCAAAAAAATGGTCTCGCATCGAACAGATACGCGTTCAAAGTGCAAAACGGAAATGAACGACCAATCACAAGTCTTGCTTCCGAGTCAAAAGTTTGCTTGCTGCATTCATTCAAACAACGAAGCGGCGCGACTGAAAAGGCTTAAACGCGACGGCGGTACGGTCAGCAGCGAAGCTCCAGAACAACACGCATCGACCACTTTACCTGGAGGCTCGACGGCTTTGGACATCTCGACGAGCTTGTCTTCGTCCGTGATGATCTCGATCTGCTGCATGTACTGCTTCACGCGTCTCACGTTCACCTGGTCTTCGTACAAGCGGCGCACGTTGTTGAACGATGACCTTCGACCCCGCCGCGTCAGGGTCGTGTATATCCCGCCGCGGTCAGTGTCACGCTGGTGAGCGCTGCACACAACAGAGAAGACCGGTAAGCACACGTAAGCGCGAGAAATGTTCACCCTGGAGCAAGAAGAGTTGACGTGTTTCGTGTTGTTCTATCGGCGGAAAAAAAACACAGGACTCTTTTAATTGCAGCCAGCAAGGCGGATTGGTTACTTCAGCAAACTTGGGTTGCAAACGAACAACGCGACATTAATAGGAAACATTGTCGTTTGTTTCAAACAACGCACACGGCTTAATCGGAGCACGATTTCGAAAAATCACTTAATGTGAGCGCTGGCCCCACAAGTCTCGCGAAGCAGGAACACCGCGCTCGGTGCTGTGGTGTTGTCTGCGGAAATTGCACAATGCTTTCCTGTCCTGACAAAAAACGTGTGCGACTTACGCTTGTGCGGTGGGTATTATCAGCGAGCTGTCCGGAGCACACAAACGACAGATGTTGCGCACTTCCTTCCCGATCATTCGCATCTTCTCGAAGTTTATCAGGCCCTCCACCTTCGTGTCGTTGCCTGGTAAACGCACGAAAAATCGTCATCACTGCGCGACGCAAACGCGGAGAAAACGCAGTGCGCGACAGAACAAGAGCTGGAAAGCGTCTTACCCAGATGAAGGAAGGTGAGGTCCTTCTTGACAACGGGAATGTAAGGCAAGACCGGTGGCTGGGACGTGTACTCGCTCAGCAGGGTCCGATACTTGGACATGTTTCGCGACGGGTCCATCAAGGCCTGCAGGTCTTCGAACTGTCGGGCGCTTTTCGCCGGAACCTTTTCCCAAGTTTGCTTCATTCGGCTCACAGCTCGATAACCCAAGCCGCTGCACGGGGAGGAAGACAGCAGTCATTGTGAGGCCCGAAACGAAAAAGGCGTTCGCTAGGAAAGTCGTTTCAAGCGGTAATTTAATCTGCTCCAATTACGGTGAGGAGTAAACCGTACAACGTCAAGAATCGCTTTTGTTTATAGACGAAGGAAATATGAAACAGCTGCAGTCGTTTATGACGACGCCGTGTCGACATCTGGCGTCACTTGAACCGCGCGCGCTTACCCCCCCACAGTAGCAAGACGAATATTAAGCGCAGCTCTGTTTACGGTGGAAAGGTGCTTTTCAAGCATAAACCTACAGCAATAGTTACAGAGCTTCGCAACAACATGAGATCATAATAAACAGGTAAACATCGTGTTTGACAACTCCGTAAGACCCATTTCTCTTTTCAGCCATGTTTATAACCATCTCTGTGGCATTGGGATAGGCCAATCAGTTACTAAGATGGTTGAAGCTGTCATCCAACGGTTGCTTCAGTCTTAAAACCCCAAGAAAAGTGAGCAGAGCATGTAATACGTATACTCTTTCTTGCTTCCTCTGAAAATGTTGCGACAGATTTGCTTCTAGATCCAACTCGAAGAAGCCCACTTCTCAAAAAACTCAAATACCCTGACACACAGACACCGTAGAAATTTGGAAATATGGGTCTGATTTTCATTTCAATTACAGCGATGTGGGTGGGCAGGTTAGGTAAAGTGGGCCAATACTTTTTCATACTTCAAACACGCAACCGTCTTGGTTCAGGCAGTGGCTTCGCAAACATGACGTCAGCAGCATCTCGCACCCATTCATCTGTATTACCTGACGATGGCGAACGCCGAGTTGAGGTTTTTTAAAATCTTGCAGTGGTGCGCGATCTTAATGAAGTGCTTGATTATTTTCGAGCGCTGGATGACGTTGGGCTCGTTGCACATCGTGGTCACGACCCAAAACAGCTCGCGGTTGACGAGATCTGCAAAAAAGCAGAGACCGCGATGATGAGCGCAGCGCCGAGGCCACATCAAAAGCGAAAGCTCGATTCGAAAAATGCACTTGCTCGGCGCTGCCCAACAACAGCGGTTGCAGCACAGTTGCGCCATGGCACACGCAAGCTTGGGAGTGGTTGCAGTCGCTGCCGAGGCGAAGCCAGTTCGTCGAAACAATGCATTTGTTTACCAATGCGAACGCGGCCTGTGACGAACATGAGCAAAGAGCGGCAGCGCAATCGTACTTCGCCAGCCGCAAATCAATCAAAGCGTAAGCAACAACCGTTCGCGATCCGTGCTCGCGACAAGGCAAACTCGCTTGACCGGAGTGCAGGCATACATCAATTGGTCGAAGGGTGTGACAATCCAGTGCAAACGCGTGTCGGTCAATGCCAAACGCTGGCAGTTGCCTAATGCTTGTTTTCGCTTAAATTTAGTTGAAAGGAATTTTCAAATATAGCTGCGCGGATGTTTTCAAAAATCACAATCCCGATGTGTCCTTGTCACCAGCACGCGAAGCTGCGCACGACCAGAAGCTATCTCAGATGTCACAATCGATCGTCACGAAGAACATGACCTTCTGGTACAGAACAAGTGGCTTTGAAACAAACTTTGCGAAGAAAAGCAGAAAACGGGGATCGCCGCGCACTCGTCATGTGCGACGGCGCGAAAAAAGCGAGCGCTGTGGACGGCAAAACAAGCGACGCACCTTCGAACTTCCTGTACTGCTCGAGATCTCCGTCGAGATTGAACAAATCTTCGATGAAGTTGGCCGGCTCGATCCCCTGGAACATCTTGTAATCCTCGCGCGTCAAGTACAAAGCGACCTGCGGCGTACGACACAAAGCTAATCGCCGCTTATCTGAAGCAGTGAGAGCCCGTTATAGCGAGCTGCAAGTGGCCGGACGCGACACGTCACGTCACGTCACGCTTGCTACCCTCGTCTCGCCTGGAACGAGTCAGCGCTTAGGAAATTTCGAGGCTGTCTGTTATTCATCACTTTCTTTCCGGTGACGCGATGCATGCAAATCAGGTTACGGTTGATTCGGGTCTTTCCGTGCACAAGAAGCGGGATTGCTTCGTCGGGTTATTAACAATGCTGTTTTGCCGCAGTAATTGACAATGCTGTTTTGCCGCAGTAATTGACAATGCTGTTTTGCCGTAGTAATAACCGTTCGTGCAAGACACTTAACGGACGACGAGTGTAGCAGGTCGCCATGTGCACGGTCTCAAACGACCCAATGCATCGGCGGACAAGTTCGCGCGCAATAAAAAGAAACAGACCTCGAATGAGTTGAGATCGAGGAAGGAGAAATTAGCTTCTTTCAAAAGTTCGGGAATGTTCTCGTCTGGAAGCAGCTGTTCGCTGTTCATCATGCTCTTCAGATAATATCTGCAACGGGGAATGGTCAGAGCGCACTGAAACACTGAGTGTGGCCTGAAAGTCAATTCAGGCCAAACTGATGCTGCTAAGCCAGTCACATCGCGATGCGGAAGTCTCATCTCATCGCGCAAGAATAGTTTCGAAACGCGCTTCCACTTGCAGGATGTAAAAGCAATGTTCATGTTACCGGCAGGCAGTGTTTCCTCTAAGGTGCGCAACTGCGCAGTGCCACCGGACTATTTGCGCGGTGAAATCCCATTCTCTACATTCCGAAGCATTGGAAAAAGATGAAAACAAGAATTTATTTAATTTATATGTTTACTTTGTTCGTATTTGATAAGATTTTATGCCTTTTTGTAATAATTCACAAAATTTGCAACAGATTAGGAATTCTGCTACCTCAGCCTTGAGATATTCATGCTCATCAAAGCAAACATTTGCTCAGTGTATAAAATTTCTCGAAGGGAACACTGCTGGCGGGCTACAGCGTTGTCACGTTCATGGCTTTACCGCTCAAGGGCACTCTAAGAGAAAGCGAATGACAAACGCATAATTCTCACCTAGAACCCAAAGGGATATTGGCCAAGTTGGCGAGAGGGTCGGGCAGCTTCGATTGCTTGATGAACTTTTCCCCTTGCACGGACACCTATGAAACAGAAAGGTCAGTTCGAAAAGTTCATCTGCATTTAGGTGCGCGCGATGGAGTTGACCGAATTCTGCTGCCAAGCTCAAAAATAGACGCAGGGATACCTGGCGAACTACGACGTCATAGAACATGTTGCACCGTTCGTTTTTCACTGCTGCACTTGAATGATTTCGGTGTTTCGCAGAAAGTAAGCATGAGAGCGTTTAGAAAAATGTTACGAAAAAAAAGCAGGTCCAGTACTGGCTGGCACTGCGGACGCAATCGATCACTGTCAAATGCATAATGTGATCAGAGTTGAAGACAACCGCGCAACGTCAATATTGAAAACGTTTGTGAGGACACCACAAACAAAACGCCACTGAAACAAGACTGGGCAGCGAAGGTCGCGGAAGTTGCAGAAGGTGCTCCTTCCATGCTTCTTCTTTTAAATAACTGTGGAGTCGGCTAGCGAAGCAAGAGCTGGCGAATAGAGATTCTGATAGATGAAAAGGTAGTTCAGGCTAGTCGTTGCGGTAAGTTGGCGAGTGGTTTTCGTTGACGAAGGGAAATATTTATTGTTCGGTGCTATTTCGATCAGGTGCCGCGTTTTCTATCAGCGACCGCTCACCCGGTACAAAGCGTAGTTCTCGACATTGTCCGTGATCATGAACTCCTTGCAGGCGTGCGCAACTGCGTCACTAGCGGTCGTGTCGCGGCCAACGCACACGAATCGGTGTGACTGGTCCGCCCGGTACACCTTGATAACGTCCTTCGGTGTCTCTGCGCACAAGTTGAACAGAAACAGTGACCCTACGTCCACTGTGTAAGGCAGCGCGGGGTGAGCCTGTGCACAGCCGCCTGTAACACAAGCTCGGCCGTCGCAGAGCGACGGATGTATAGTGAAGTTTAAAAGTTTGCTTCTCCTGAGCACCTGCATCAAGCTGTAGGCAAGAATTGCTCTCTCGCAAGGACGCTCAAGTTAGACATTAATTTGCACGCAAATCCAGCAGCTACGCACAAGCCACTGGGAACAAAAGTTCGGCACAAACAAGACCAGCATAATTCTCTGCACAAAATCGTGCTACTTAATTGCATCAACGATCCTTACAACAAAGACAGACGGCGTTCAGGAAACGCTACTGACACCAAGCCGGGAGTAATATGAGCTCAGCAAATGACTGTCAACATCTCCAGGGAACCTTCGGCACCCCCACTCAAGTTGAAATAACCACATCCATCTAGAATCAAGCGTAAGAATCGCCTCACGGTCAAAGCGTGCAAAACATGCCTTCACGGTGGGCATGTGGCTCAGGACAGCATGGTGTGCAGAACGATTGTAGGAACGAAAATCTCACATTAAAACTCGCGCCGGAGTGACAAGACACTGTTTTTTTCATTTTTTAAGTGATAGAAGATACACAGTGCTTAATCTTTAACCCAACGGATTAACAGTTTCGTTCAAAAAAAAATTTTTTAACGAATTCCCTACTGTTGTCATGTCAACACATGAGCGCATCAGCTTTAATTCCAACCAACCTTTGAAAGAAAATTACAACAAACTGCAAGCGGAAGTTTGTTAGAAAACGGCTTGGAAATTGCATTGCACATTGGGTTAACTTTCAAATGTGGGTTTTGACAGTTTCAAGGGTGCATCGCAACCCGAAACTTTGTTTACCTGTAGGAGTCGATTCGACATTAATAAGCACGCAGATGTCGGGATCGCTCGTGCTCAGTATCTTCGTTGGAGGTAAGGGCCTCGAATTTTCCTTCACTGCCGGCGTACCGATCGTAAAGCCCTTGTGGACGTCATCGGACATCTGCGGGTCCATCCCACTGTGAGTACTGTTTGCGTGTGTGCGTGTGCGTGAGTGCGTGCGTGAGATTGTGAATGTAGGCGTGTGTTGGAAGATGTGTTGGAATGCGGAGCGCAGATAAAGGCGAACGTCAGAAGGCAAAGTTTGACATAATAGAGTTTTGCGAAAGTTGGTAAGAATTTTTTGGTATAATTTTTTGGTGATTTTATTGAAGTATTGACGAGCAGTGGTGATATTTATTAAGCAGAAGTCATTCAACGTTCAGAAAACGAGGAGAAATCAAGCAGACAACGCGAAACAACAAGTTTGTCCATGTTTTTTTGACGCGTGCACGTGAAGCCATGCATTTGTGGCGATGTTTGTGTATGCACAAGTGGGTTAGACAGAAAGAACAAACATGCACGAGATTAACTTCCACGGTGTAGAAATCGAAGCAGAATTACAGCAGCCTAGCCACATCAAACAACACTGATAAAAGTGTAAACGCCAAGTTATTATTTTCTGCCAGTACGCACAGTTGTCGGCGTCGTGGTCAGCGAAATACAATACTGAATTTAGTCGTTTTAAGGGCCGTCGTCACGTTTCGGTATTCAGACGCCATTACTTTAAACTTAAAAGAACCAAGCAAGCGAGCGCAACAACAGCCAATCAAATTTTAATTGCAATAGAGGGTAAATCCCGATTAATATTTCTTTACACAACATCAGAGCGACTACCAACAAAACCCGTAGTCCGGACTCTGAAATAAGCAGTTTTTCTAGGCAAACATAAGCAATCGCAACTGTTGCTGATAATATCTGAATAAAACCTCGGAGGACTTTGCTCTTTATTCAAGATAAACTAGCAATTACAGCAGGGGTCTCCAAACTCTTCGTCAGAGGGCCACATGAACAGTTACACAACAATTAGAGGGCCGGACATCTTATCTAATGTGTTTGTTTCTGCATATGGTGCATTCTACCAAACCAACCAATTTTTCGCAAATCTATTAATTTTTCATTTTTGGCAAAATGGTTTCGCGGCCCGGATTTGGCCCGCGGGCCATAGTTTGGAGACCCTGAATTACAGTAGGCTATGGTTTTATTGCAACAAGCTGCTAGTAACGTCTACGCATGCACTGCACAAGATGCAAGCGATCATGCAGCGGCAATTAGCAGATGAAAGCAACAAATTCCGACGTCAGGCAGATGTGTGAGCAAGGTATTGCATCAAACTAAACTAATAGCAGATTATATTCAACGCGAAGCACTTAACGTGTCACGCAGAGACCTGATAAAGATTCTATAGACAGCTCTCAGACAAAACTGCCTCCTGCCTCTTCGTTGGTTACGTTTCCCGCATTGACCTTCAGTCGTCAGCAACCGAAGCCTCGACTCGGATTTAGAACGCGGCGAGGCGCAACCGCAGCCCGCGTCGATTGCATTATGACGCGTCAATTAACAAAGCAAAGCGTTTCGAGGCCGTAACATCGACGAGACAAACTTCAACGGCAGTAAGTAGGCCACGGTGGAGTTTGCTCTCGGCAGGAGCCGTTTCGCCGAAGGCACGACGCAAACATGCAGCAAAAACATAGGAAACGCATGGTTAACAAAAGTTGCATGCAGAAACAGCGGCAGCGTGCACGTGCGATCCATGCAGCGTGTGTGAAGAGACGACGGAATTGAGTGTTGTCACGGTCATGATCAATGAATTGCGACAGGAGATACTGGCGCCGAGTGAATTATGCACCGGTTGAACCAAGGCCAGTAGAGATGCTTGCGTCTCGAACAGATATTGTTATCGCGGTCGGCGTGTCAGAGCCGGGGAGTTAATTTGACTCGCGAGCGTCGCACGCTCGGCTTAACGCGATTCGGGCCGCTAAGATCCAGGAACGAAAAGGGAGGCCAGGCTCGGACGCAGCCCAGCGCAAAAAGGTCTTCTGCCAATGCTGCAATAAACAGCAATCGGCGATTTCGCGTTTAATTGTTTGCCGCTGGCGCGGCATGCGAAACAATGCTGCGCGAAACGACTGAAATTATCTTCCTGCCCGACGCCATTTACTGGAACTCTTGCTGAAACGTGCATTGTTGTGGAGGTATCACGTGATGAAAGTGGGGTGAAACTACGGTTGAAAACTTTGTGTTTCAGGACAAGTAATGTTGCGTTCGCCCGCCGACAACCAACCGCTGGGCCAGCGGGCACACGAGGCTGACTGGGTTTCACATGGTAGGCGTGGAACGCCGGAAATACTGTCCATGCCTTGTAAGTTTCTAAAACCGTATCAGGAATCACTGCGTCTGAGATCATTCAAAATAATCAGCAAACCAAATACCACAAAAGAATCTGCAGGTGATCTTGCAACGGAAGAAAAATAAAACCATAGCGTGTAGAAAACGCGGAGCGTGCTCGATTTCCGCAGCTCAACACAGGGCAGCAAGAACTTACTGTTTTGTATAGAAATCGGTATAGCTACCGTCCATTCGAAACATTTTCTTAATTTTATTCGCGGCTTTGCTTCTAGCTCGACCAAGAGTTCCACCTGCAAGTTCGGCAAATGGCTTTGGGACAACTTATCTTTGCATAATCGTGCTATTGATCGCCAGCCAGTATCAGAAACATGAACCAGGTCGTTTTCTACCTACAACTGCATCAGAAACTTTCCCACATTATTGCATACAACGTTTGTCGCAGAACAGCGGTTTGAGTTTGCTATCGTATCGCCCTGAATCAGCTGACGACACATATTTCGTCTGGTTGCTGAATTTGGAGGCAACCGCTTTGCATCTTTGCCTTGCGCAGTATCAGATGCAACATGAAACATTTAAAGCTCTTCCGGTGGCTGAGGGACCACAACGAGCTATATTCGGGGCATAGCAAAAACGTGGCTCGCAACAGCTGCGCTCGGAGTGTTCGCGACAGCAGATGACGTCTCCTTTTAATATTTCATGCCAGTCTGTGCTCCATCGAACACAACCGCGAGAAGCCGGAGCTCCCCAACCAAGACACATGTCACCCTGTGCGCAAGACGGTCGTCGTACTCGAAGCGAAAGATCGCGGTCGGTCATTTCACGGTAACTGTACATTTTCAAACCAGGCGTGGACAGCTTGCCTCGAGCTGAGCAGTAAAATCAACGAAAAAAGCGTGTATGTCGTTGGTGATCGGGCAAATTGCACGTCGTGTCGCCGCAAGTCGGGAGTGTCCTAAAGTGCTGACAAGAGGCTCGCAAATACAAACGGCGTTCCGACGCATGTAGCAAGAGCAAAACAGGCACGCAACAAACTAACCACTACCCGATACCCTGCCGTCACGCGCTACTGACGTGCGCCGGCGTCACGCTGCTTCGAGCAAAGCCGAACGCGTGACGCGCCAGCGCCCACTACGACTTACGCCATGAAGTAGTTCAGGTAACTGGGCAGGCTCGAGATCTTGTTCAGCAGACTTAACTTACGCACCTTAACTTGTTGGTTAACTGCAAAAACAAGCGCGATGAAAAAAGGATGTCATAGTTGGCAATGCACTTAAACATTAGGAAGTTGCTCGATTGAATCTCGTGCGTTTCGCACGGTTCGCAAATACCAACGACGCAAGATTCAGTCGGACGTACTTCAATACTGCCGACTAAGACTGGGAAGACGACCGTGTCCACCCCGTCGGGTTGAGCAAAGGGAAAACTCACCTTTTGTGATTTTCGACTCAAAGGCGTCCATAGGCGGCAACGTCGTCACAGACTGTACGCGAGTTCGCGTGGTGACAGCGTGAGTGACCTTTCCGTCGTGTTTTCCCTTCTTTTTCTTTTGCGGGTTGCTGAGGTCTTCAAGCATTTGTTTGAAAGCTGGAAAGCGTGCAAAGCAGATAGTCACGAAACGAAGTCAACGACGCGGCGCCATCTTTAACATTGAGCGACCATGAAAGCTATGAAGTGCTGAAAAGATGCTATGAGTAGAAACCAAGAGCTCCGAACCAACGCTTGATACAAGACACGGTAGAAAACACGCGGGCAAGTGCCTAGCTTCTCCGCCCCTAATCGTCGACAAAGTTGTAGCAAACGTAAGAGAAGGCGAACCCGACAACGAGTGACGCGCTTTTCAAGTGTCGGCAGCGCGTGAAGACGACGCTCACGAAGCTATAATTAAATCGTCACGAGTGCTGCTCAACAGCCAACAACAGGTTCGCACCAGCGACACACGAACAAGAGTTTGAAAAAACACAAACGATGCGCGCGCAAACAGCAGCAAGAGCCTCCGACCGACCGAAGTTTACTACCACAGCTTGCCTGCTGGCAAAAAAACAGTCGTGAATACGAACCGAAAAGGCTGGTTTTCAACGTCATGTTTAGCTCGGTGTTTTTGTTGAGTATTGCGTTCGCTTTGTCGCGACTCAGCTTCTCGAAGTTTTGTCCGTTTACTTCGAGGAGTAGATCACCTGTGAAAAAAAATACAGGAGGATGCGATTTGTTGAGAATATTGCTGGGCACTTATACTAGTTGTGTATGAACGTACGCATAAACTCACAAACTACTATAAACTTATAGTGGTGCCTAATGTAATGTTTCTTGATGTTATCTTCAGTCACACGGTCCGTAACTTTGGTCTTTTTCCAGCAGCGATTAAACCCTCCAATTGATCTACACCAGGGGTCTCCAAACTATGGCCCGCGGGCCAAATGCGGCCCGCGAAGCCATTTGTGAGTGATAAAAAA
>JGI24159J19872_10006752_pt1 | contig 15010 bp, 10 predicted proteins | sample Ectturendosymbi4_FD_19872 | JGI IMG/M metagenome (IMG submission 19872) | reverse complement strand
GCGCGAATCCATGGTATAGCACACTTAAATCGAATCCATGGTATAGCACCCTTGAATCGAATCCATGGTATAGTACCCCACGAATCCATGGTATAGCACCCCACGAATCCATGGTATAGCACCCTTACATCGAAATTTGATTTTAACAAACATGTAACTCAGCAATAATTACTTACGTCAGGAATGATGGACAAAACTGTGAGAAAAAAATCTAGCTCATTCCATCCATTCTTCCAAAATATTTTGAAGTCATCTATCCACTTGAGGATAATCTCCATGACAAAAATCCACAGGCAACAATGGTCTGTTACTCTAAGCACTCTTATCCATTGGCGATAAAAGTTTTTTTTCTGAAATGAATTGGAACGTCATGCGTTCAATTAATTATTTCATTTCCACAAAGTGCTGAGGTTCAGAGCATTACCAATTCCTTCAGGTTACTACAGCATTCCATCTCATTAAGACACAACCCCATCTTTCTTGCATAACTGTTGGTTCTCAAAACTAGCAACACGTTTTTGAAGAGCCGCCACTGTGCGTCTGTCTACACATGTACAAAGCTCATTCATTAATTACTGACACGAATGCATTTACACGACCCACACGAATCCAGTGTGTCTATGCAACAGCGCAATGATCAGATGAAAGATGGACCGCACAGCGGTGGAAATATAAACACAGATCCAGAGAAAGCAAACTGCGTTAAACAAAATGTAATTTTGCAGAGCTGAACCTTCTTGACATCAAGATACAGCACTTCGAAATGTCGCTGATTGAAAACATGCAAAACAATCTGTGCTGTTCAGGTTTAGGCAAACTTGCGGTTTCTTTGCGCACCACACGTTAAGCTGAGTTTTCATCAGTGAATAAACAGTGGGCTGTGCTCCACGCTCAGTGGAGCTACTTGTCAGCATACAAGTTTGATTGAAATTCTGTTGACTGTGCCAAGTGATTTTGGGGAACATACTGGACGTGCAAGGTGACTTGTCGTAAAAGAATCGTGGAAACTCTTTCGTACTATTGATGAGATGGCGGTAGTTTTGGATAAACCAGGCTGGGGCAAACTATTGAACTCACGGTTCGCGTCAAAACATCGGCAGCAGGCGGATGAATTTCTTGAGCGAATTAATGTAAATGAGATTTGAACGCCACAACATGAGAGATGTCGTAACAAAGCATGATAGCGTAAGAATTGTGGCACAATTCATTTCATAAGTGGTTTTATTTTACAGCATAACAAAACACAAACTACTTTGAATTTTAGTGGAAACAGTGTGGTTAAATTCTACAGAACTTTTAGCCAGTACATTAAAGTCTAGAGTTAGTTTTATTGTAGCAGTTCCAGGGCTCAGGGACCGAATTTGCAAGAAAACTTTGGGGGGCAAACCTTTTTCGATGACGTTATTATGTTCACTCAACCGTAGTACGACCGTTTTGCAAACTTGGCAAAATGGGGTAGTACGACCTTTTTGTAAAATTGGCAAATTATGGAAATGATGTATTCTGAGGACCACCATGGCTTAAGCGCCACCCTGGCTACGCTCATGGTGGTGGTATAGAAAATGGTATTGTACAATGGTGCTATATCTAGCACTGCATATAATATGAAAATACATTAATTCTCAGAGTTGGTCTTAAATAGACATAATTACGCTCAAAAATTGTGATAATCCATTCAATTCTGAAATAAAATGTACTGCTATAAAGACCACAAGATTCTCACTAGAACCACTAAACCACATAAATCAAAACAAAAACAAATTACAAGGTCTTTTGGTAAATGCAGTACTAGCAGTGGCAAGCGTGTACTGGACATTGCAGGCTACAGATCACAGCGCAGGAATTCGACTCACAAGAACATGACACGAATCAAATCAGTCACATGATTGAGCGACATTTATGGACACAATGATTCGGTTAAATCAAATTAATCAACACAATTATCAACAATCATGATAATTCAGTTTACATAGTAAATCTGTACGGTGTCTATAGATAACCCAGTGATAATGTCAATTTTTCTTATTCATTCCCTGGCTTTAACTCGGTCCCTGCCCGGGATAGATCTGAGATGATGACCAGTGCTTCCTCTAACAAAATTTTACACTGAGTAAATGTTTCAGTGAGCATGCAATTGCGCAACCATGTAGACACACAAATAATGAAGCGTTTTAAGCGGAATAAGGGCTATGAGATATGTATCCGATATTAGATTAGGAGTTTTGCAAACGCGCGAGAATGAGATCACACTGCGCAAATGTCCTAGTGCAGCTATGTCCACCCCAAATGACTTACTGAGCCAAAAGGTACGCCACTATCTTGCCTAGGGCCGCACACTGAATGACATATTAAGGGCAGCACATTGAATGGCTTACTTTGATTTTAGCAAACTAAATTTAGCTTAACTAACATACTGAAAGTGCTCAGATCCTAGCTGCGTTGGTAACAGTCATGATGAAGTGGAATGTGAGGAGCACCTGCATAAAAAATGTCAAATTCAAGATTATCAAAACAAGGACAGGTTTTCAGTATGCAGGATGATACCTTTACAACTCTCTCTTTCGGTATCATGGCTGATCCAGCCCTCGATGTACTATGATGTTTTCCCATTGTGTTCTATTACATGCAGTCTCCCATTATTTCCCAGGATTTTTGCGCAAACCTTTAAAGTTATTGATGAAAGTAAAACGCTAGGCACCCCTTGCACGTTTTCCTGGGATTCTACCACTCAGAGCAAGATCTTCAAGGACTCCTTTGCGTATAACATGGCCCACAAATTTGAGCTGTCTTTGTTCTATACAACAAAGCAGTTTTCGCTCTTGCCCCATTGTTTGAAGGACTGACACATTAGTTTAGTGGGCTTCCATGGAATGCGGAGAATTATGCGGTAGAACCAAATTTCGGCGGCTTCTAAGTTTTCCTGGTCTTTGTTGTTACTGTCCAGGTTTCACAGCCGTATACGAGTACTAGCCTCACGAAGCATTTCAAAAGTCTTGTTTTACAGTAACTACAGCGAAAACTAAACTGGGCCGCACAAAACCCTGGACTGGGGCGCTGGTTGGACATAGCTGTCCTAGTGGTACTGCGTAGTTTCCCACCTTAGAAGGAACACTGTTGGCCAATTCTCCTTTTAACGAGCTTTGCTAAAGTTCATGACGCTGGACTTCTGCTCTAACCCATTGATCAAGCCAAACAATACCAGCATTTCTGTGCCCATCCCCGGATGCTTAGAATTGCATTTTTTAAAGGAAGCATGAACATCATTCAGTTTAAGAGAATTGAATTTATAATTTAAAACGGGGTTAGATTGAAGATCGATCAAAGGCAGTTGCAATGTGTCAGGAAACAGGTACCAGCTGGTACCAGCTGAGGCGATAGGTCAGTTTTTTCGCAATCAGGAAACCAACGGCAGAATTGTCTTTGCAGGCGGTCAAGTGACTTGCTGTATTTCGTTATGTTTGGACTTGCCTATTTCAGTGAGGGTATTATGCGAAATAAGCGAAAGACTTGTTTGAATTTTTCTTGGAGAATAAATCAGGTTGGATTTGAAGGCTTTCGAATTTACAGTAATTACATGCCATGCACACCTTCTGTTACGTAACGTTACGCACATTCATGTGTCGAAAATAATTATTTCTAAAAATATACTTAAGACAACAGGAAAGTCACACAACCTTTTCAGGAAATGCGTTGGACTTTCCATTACTCCAAAAATGCACCAATGTTTTTTTGACTTGGCAGCGATTGAAAGCTCCTCTTTGTGACCACAGGGCAATAAAGTTCACGCAGAACTGCGTTTGCTTTACCAACCCGTGTATCCAGCTCCTTGTTCCGTCTTCCGTCACTCGTGAATACCAGCCCAAGGTATTTGGACTTCTCAGTTTGCTGCAGTGCATTGCTGCCTACGTGCAGCATGCACTGCCTTTGGTTTCTCTCTGTGACTGATTATCCGATTCATACAGACTAGGAAGAGGAGAGGTTACAGCACACACCCTTGTCGGAGTCCAAATCCGACGGTGAATGTTTGAAATTTAACTCCGTCGACATGGACACCAATTTTTGAGCACGAATACAGTGACGTGATGGCCACTAGCAAGGGGTCATCAACACCTTACTCCCGAAACACTCCCCAAACCTTTTTACGAGGAACCCTGTCGTCAGCTTTCTCGAAGTCAACAAAACATGTGTAGACGCCTTTGGCATACCCAAAGATTTCTCGAAAATTTGATGGAGAGTGAAAATTTGGTCTGTAGTGCTACGGCGAGGATGAAAACTGCAGTAGGTATCATCCAGCTTTGTTTCAATTATTTTGCTGCGTAATTTTTGAAGGCACTGGGCACACACGTTTCCGGGGAGGCTGAGAGAAATGCCCCAAGAGTTAGTGCATTCACTCCCGTCTCGCTTTTTGTGTATGAGAATGGTCACGCAGTTTGCCCATCTTTCGATGACCTTCCAGAGCACCGGGCCACTTGACGCACAGGAGTCAGCCAAATATCTCCTTTGGTCAAGATTTTGAAAGCGGAGTTTTAATGAAAAATTTATTTTGCTGCCCTCTCCTTATTAAACACTTGAACATTTCTACCCATATTTCTTCCTTTTCAGGCCATTCATCTATGCTGGAGGCTTTGAAGCACTTTCACTGCTTTGCAAAACTTTTGAAAACGTTGCAGATTAATGTGTGTTTTCTTGAACGACAGCAAGTTGTCGCTCGTTGCGGTAGCTTCACAATATTCGACATTGTCGAGTGCCACGAAATTCATTATTACAAAAATCACACCGCGAGAAGGTGCGTTAAGGAACAAAGTAAAGCATTGAGCGCAGAAATACACCTCAACAACAAAATCAGTTGGTTTGGAATGCGCCCTGTATCGGGGAAACGTGCATTGCAAAGGATAGGAAAGATGAATTGCTCTCTTTTCATTCATTTTCATACTCGCTGTTCCTCTGGATAGGGTCGCTTCTGGGGCAGCAATCCTAGAATTGATTTTATTAATACAATTTGGACACGGTCACCAGCAGGTCACATCTAACAGTTTGACGGGCATCATGTGGCTCTAGTCCCGTCGCCACAGGTTTTTTTTATGGTTTTAGCCCCCAAAGAAAACTCCAAGCACCCTGAATTGAAATGTAAAACACTATAAATCAGTGGAGTTTTATCAAATTTTCAGAATGCCAAGCGCCACTGCACGAACGTAAAGTCCTCCTGTGGACGTTGTTTGCCCATTCCTTCTCTAACGAGTCTCATTTCGACAATTGAAAAGGCTGTGTTTTGATAACATACCACTGTAGGGCATTTCTACTGTTTTCCTACGGCTTCGCTGGGGGACATATTATGAGTATAAGCTTATAATAGCTAGGTTATTTCCCCGCAAGCCTACCTAGCAGCGATCTTCAAGGTGGTGTACGGTAAGTTCTTTCCTTTCCAAGCTTTTACTGCGATTCGCCTTTTGGCTTTTTTAACCGGCTAGTTCCGTTGAAGTTTGTTACTGATAACTGCTTGTGATTGCTTCCCGTTTGTGGGGTTGTTATGCCGAAGGGGCGTAATGAGTCAGTGTCTGGATGGTTGGAGATGCTTTTGATGCATACAGGCTCAGCTTTAAGCTCAGAGCAACGCTTTTAACCATGTTAGATCCAAACATGATTTCAAGTTCTTTAACTTTGACCCCACATAACTTTCTTCGAGGACGATTTAATTTCGCGCAAGGATGTTGCGGACAGCAGGTCGTTCAGTTACTTTTGTGAAGGTTGATGATTTATCGACCATGTGTTAAAGGCCTTACTCAAAATTTTGCTGGACTGCAAATTCTTTACGAAAACAAAGAATATTTACGCAACAAACACAGTTTTTGCTCAACTCAAGAAATTCACTCAGGAAGCAACAAGTTATTTGAAAAGGCCCTTTTTTATCCAAAAATTCAAACAAATTTTGATAGAATTGTGGTTTGGTTTCGCGAAAAGGCAAAATAATCAAACAACGGTAATCCACGTACTTTTCTGAATTTTTGGGAATTGTGAGAAATCCTGGCAAAAGTTAATTTATCATTCAAATCATTTGTTCTGGCTTCCTCTACTCTGCAAATTTTTTCCCAACAAACACAGGTTTTCGAATGTCTTGGGAAGATAGCTGCGTCTCATCCTCCTGTTTATCGGATGGCTCAGTACAGTGGTCCCCAATGTGTTGTACAACGAGTGGTATGCGATGGCCTTCAAGATGGCACGTGAGTACGCCTATCGTTTGTTTTTCTTCACAAAAAAGCTTTTGCTCTTTTGCTTTTAGTTATCGGGTTCTGTATATAAATTCTTACGTTTCTGTGTAACTCTTCTGTTGTTTTTCAACAATGGCCACTATGTTTCTCACCGCCATTTCGTACATGTCGCTTTTGTGTCAAGTCTAGTTTTCCAAACTTTTGATCGAATCGAATGATATTTGGTTAAATAAGATTTCCTGGAACAAAACGTTGCGCGGTAGAGACCTCTAAGCGATACGCTGTAAGAAAAAGTTTGGGAAGCAGTGGCTTAGTTGGTCAAGCGACCTCGAAAGTTTCACGTCCGTCGAAACTTGTCAAAAAACTAGGAAAATCCTTGCTCTTCTCTTGTCAATGCTGGGCCTGTGAAATTGCGACCAGCATGCGGTGATCTTGTCGGGCAAAGAGCTTCTGATGTATCGTGAGAAGTGAGCATGCTGTGTTGCAAGTACGATGCTCACCTACATAAGGTTGCTGGCAGTGACAAGGCCCCAGCGTTGGACAAACTTCCGATGCATTTTGTAGGCAATTAGTTAACCTCGGATTGTTCGAATTTTATCTTTTGTGCAAAGCACCGTGCCTCTTGTTTATTGAAATTCACGGCATTGTAATTCCCTTTCCGTATGTTTTTTAAAGTTAACATTGCAGCCTTGTGACGTTAGCATGCAGTAGTTTGACGTTAAGCATGCAGTGGTGTGACGTTAGCATGCATCCGTGTGACGTTAGCAGGCAGTCATGTGACGTTATCAGGCAGTCGTGTGACGCTAGCATGCAGAATAGCGACGATGGTGCTCGTGAAACTTTGAAATCCAGGCTTGCGTATTGCGTAAACCATGTAGGTGTTGAATATTCACAAGTATCTCAAAAATAAAAACAGTCATCTTCTGTGAATGCTTCAAAAGTATATATAAAAAGGCGGATGAGTACGGGATATTTTGGTGATTAACGTATAGTTGACAGTGTCTAGAAAATCAGAAGCATGCTTTAAGCAAGCAGAGTTTCCTTACCAGATTTTCCGGATGACTTGTTTCGCCTATTTCAGCATCGAGCAGTAGTATCGACGCGTTGAAAAGTATAAGAAGTAACATAAAATTTTGGAAAAAATTACTTTCCACCACCCAATTTGCCCACATGTCCAGTGGTGGAAATCTTGTCTCGCGACATTTGATTCTTTTCAATCGTTTCTTTTGCTTCGTTGTTGCTGTCTGAAGAGACAAACAAGGTGGAGCGAGAAACAAACTTCAAATGATGACCCTTGCAACATTTGTTTTTGATTCTAAAAGAAACTATCTTTACAATAAATGTCCTGAGTTCTGTTCCGGAAGAAGGCATAGTTCTTCAACTGAAATATTCAGTTTTGAACATAGCTTTTAACACATAATCAAGTCGGTTTCTCATTCGTAACAGGACGAAACTTTTCGCTTTCTCAGTTTCAAACTTTTTCACATTTTTAATTGCTTTCTAAGTTTCAATCGCCTTTTTAACCACGTGGGAAAGGTGCGTTCCTTTATTTTTGTGATTAACTGCTGTTGCCAACTTTCTTTCCCTGCAGAAGATTGCTGTTCAACCATGATAACTCAGGCACATGTACGATCGCGTTGTGGCACCACCTTAACTTAATAAGAACAGTGTTTGTTTTTATAGTTCCGACAACACTCATGGCAGGATTGACCAATAAACTCTATGTTTACGAAATCTTTGGAAAGATAAAAAAATCAAGAAAAGCTTTTGCCTCAAACTTATATTTCTTGTTGTGGATTTTGGCCCTTTGCAATCGATGGTGTTTCTGCATGGATTAACTCTGAAATAAAGAGCGAGCAGTTCGCAATCAAAAAGAAGCAAACAGCTGACTTGAAATTAAACAAAAGTGAGCACATCTATAGTCAGCAAAAGCTTGTGCAAAATTTCATTTAACTTTTCTTTCGAACATTATAAATTTCGCAAATTCACACCAGTTACATCAGCAAATGTCAAACTGACCGTACGTTTCTTCAGTTGGCAAAATCTAACTAATGAGTACGGGTTTTCCCGCAGAATCTTGTCACTTTTAGTTTGGTCTTCGAAATCGTCCGGATGATATTTCGGGGCTTCCCAGCCTTGTTCCATTTCGTCCAAATTTTCCAATAAACGAAAATCTTTGATTAGCCTCATTCGAAACCTATAAAATTGATTTTCTTGATTTTCAAGCAAGTCATTCACTCATCACTATCTACTTGTGGATTCTACATAGTGGTAGTGCAATTGCAAAATCAAACTATCTTCAACTCAAAATGTGTTCAAAATGTAAGCCATACGTTTGTTGTTGTTAAGTGTGTTAGCACATTGCCTCATAGCGAATGCGCAGCTTATCAAAATTCGTGTAATAAAAGTGGAATCAAAAAGAAGACTGTCCATCGAAAGGAATCCTTACTCAGCAAAGAATCAGACAGTAAGATCTTACAGAGTATATATTTCGCCTACTAAGTGGGCATCACCAGCTCTTATTCAAATAGAATTTATAGAATAAAAAAAAGAACTTGTTAAAGAAAGACAGGCTGTCGATAAACTTAACTTGGCAACCAAGGTGATTATATGTTAGCAGCACTTAGTGTTGACCCTTCTATCTGCAGCACCTTAGGATTTCTCAGCACTTACTCAGTGGTTCTGCGAGTCTGCATCTTACAAATATAGCTGATGTATACCTGTCATGCAATTATAAATACTTTTGAAAATGCTCTGAAAGAAGCAGTTATTATTAAATAATAAAATTTTATAACGAGTATAATAAAAATGAACTGAAAGATGGTAACAAGTCATTTGGGACAATAGCGTTTTATAATAGAGCCAAATTAGGTCCAAATATGACACTTTAAGATTATACTTGGAGTATTTAAGTACCAGTGGACAGCGGTGTCGTGCCTCAAAAGCAGAAAGATCAGGAAAAATCGTTAAGACCACTTTGAATCAAAATTTCGAGAGGCCGAAACTCCTTGAACAAGAACAAGACAAAAAACTTCCCTAGCACAAAATATGTTGAGAACAAGACGATCCTGCAAACAACCAGTAGTGGACTTTTGGAAATTGTTTTGGAAACGAAAATTGGTATTGAACATTAGAAGCTGGTTTGTTTTCTCAACTACGGTGCGCACTAGTTACTGGGCATGGTAACCGCTGTTAAAACTTTTGAATTGCTCGACAAACGTTCGTTTGCTTTTTGCCACACGCGACAATTTAGACCAGGGGTCCAAACCCCCTGGGCCCATTGTGGCCCGCGAGGTTAGCTTTTCCGAACCTCCGCACTGCACTAGAAATGAGATAAAATATAATGAAACAGTCAATTCTCTTGGTTGGAAGCAATAACTCCAAAACAAATGTTAAAGATAACTTACAAGGTACAATATATTTTCATAAATCTCACTAAAAGGTGTTTGCTACCTAGCTGCGGCAGATATGAATGATTTATTTTTTTTGTTTGTCTTTGTGTGTTGATAAATGTTGGCTGAGTTTGAGTTTTGTTTGCAGTCACGGTATTGCATTGAACAGCGTGGGTGTCTGGCCGCGATAGCCAGCTCTCAAACTTGCTTGGCCATTTATGAAAAAAGGTTGGTGGTGCCTGATTTAGAGTAACAAACAAATTGCTCTTTACTTGAAAATAAATTTTGCACGCTTATGTTTGCTGTGAGCTGGCTCGACGAACAGAAAGCGCATTTTCAGTAACAACAATAAAAACTCATGCTAGGTTTGAAATCACAGTATCATCTAGAAACTTTCTAGGCTTCAAGTTAAAACTATTGTTACTCAATGTTGATCATACATCTGACAACAAGTATACGAAATCCAACAACTTAACATCAGAGAACCGGAGTATTCGGCAAAGAACCATTTTGACAAAACTGCGTTTCTTGAACTCTATCTTGTTTTCTTCTACATATTTTTGTTTGTTCAAGGTATTCTAATTCCACACACAAAACGTGCGCTTTCATGTGACTGGGCTGAAGGCAATGAGAGTTTTAAAGCAAGGTGCTTGATACTGCTTTGTGCACATTCGGTACGTGGTAAACCAATATCATTATCAAAGCACATATTATCTGCAGCAAATGGCATTTTTTTGCTGGTTGAGTTTGGACAAATTAAGCAAAGTATATTTACCTTTCTGCATGACTGCTCAGGATCTCAGTTGGCCCAGTCTTTTTTTTGGTAGCAGTGTCTAGTGTTGAAAATCTTTCTTCTTGCTGTTACGTAATATCGAGAAAATTAGAAAACCTTCAAACCCGCGACAAGTTATTTTATTCACTCAGACGCCAACAACAAAAACGCTTTGCATCTACTGGCATTCAGGGCTGGTTGCTGTGAATGCGTGATAGTAGTTGCGACAATTTAACCACGGAAGAAAACATTTTCTACCTGAAAGCTACTAGTTAATTTTTAGCAAGTCTAAATTCTTCGAGGCTTCCATATTTATTCTTTTCAATATTATTACTCAGATTAGTTAATGATTTGGTAATATGCGCTGAGCAACTTTGATGCGAATATCAACCAAATTACATTAGTGGCGATAGTGGCAATCGCCAAAATTACATTAGTGGCATTCACAACTTTCTCAGCCTCGGGACGCTTGTGTTTTCTCATATTTGTAGGTGAGTGACACCAGTGCAATTCAATATTTTACGTCTGCTTTAAAAATTGACATTGTTGCCTAATTGCCTGTGTTGAATTAGTTGGTTTACAAAAATGCATTTACCTTAATTTTTTAAACTTGAAATCAGTGGTTACAATTCAGTTGAAGTGCCCCATATCCAATATCCATGTTATCAAAATGCTGCATTTCGCTCCTGAAAATCTGGTTTATTTTTAATCACGTTAAAACTATTTCAGCTTTGCTAATTCTTAGGAAAAGAGCTGAGTGATCGTACTGCGGCTGGTTTTGATCTGAAAATGCCCCTTGCTTTGTAAAAAAGCACTGGTAGATAAGACTAGGCTTGCGACCAATCTTTACATTAGACTGTAAATTCTGAACGTGATATATATTTTTTACAGTCATAAAACGGGCTGGAAAAAGTTATCCAAATAACGCGCTAAAAGAATCTCTTTGGATTTTTTATGAGAAAGATTTTCTATATGGGACAGAAGTTTTCTGAAAATATGCAAAAGTTAATATTTAACATAACCAGTAGCAAGTAACGATCTGTTTTCCCGTTTTATTTTTTCTCTCTGACGCAGAATCCTGTAGAACGTCTAAAGATCACAGTGTTGCGTAAAACATGAAAAACTCTCTTGATTGATTTTGAAATCACGCGCAAGGACCTCTGTGTCTCTGACGCACTTAATTTCTGGCGAACCAGCTCAGTATAATTTTCTTTCCACACAGTGGGAGTTTGGCACATTATGCTGTTTAAAAATAAAAGGTAAAGTGCAGCAAGCTATGGTAAAATGACAGAGCAAAATTGACTTTTTGGAGAACTTTGTTCCGACAAAAGTTTTCTTAAAATTTTTGCTCGTTTTGAACCCAATCATAGACTGACCAGGCCCGTAACCAGCTTGGGACACTATGGGGGGTTTCTCACCCTGCGTCCCCTTTAGTTACGGGCTTGCTTCCAGCTAAACTGCCATCTTTTTTCTGCGATGTTCTTTCGTAGTACAGAATGTCAAAATTACCTGTAAACCTTCACCACAGTGATCTCCTAAACAGCCAAGATAATTCTCAAGCTGTTAGCAAAGTGTAAGAGTATACGCATGAAGTAAAAATTGCGATAATGCTCTAAGCAGCCATGACCCTTCATAAACACAAAAAGGCTTGTACAAAATCTAGATCCTGCTTGTGCAGATGATAAGCATCGCATAGAGTAGTCTAAGTAAAACTGCTGAAAAGGTCACATTTAAAAAAATGCAAACAAGCAGAGTGACACATTCATTCACAATATTAAAAAAACGATTGACATGAACTCCACACAACAATACATGCGAGAACTTCCATCCCACTCATCCCTAGATCACATTGCTTCAAAGAATTACAAGCAAAACCTTCAGCCTCCGCGAACAAACCACAGGTAAAGGGCTTAACAATCACTGGATATGTTTTTTAGCTGCAGAATCACTGTCACTGTAATTAAACAGCTAAGTAATTAAACACCAAAGTCTGATCGACGCCTTTCACTCGAAACAAAGTTTTCAGGATTTCCTCCTTGTTGATGGGACGATTTGTGTGCATTGACAAAAGAGCCAAGCCAGTGAGGCGGTTTCCATGGTTATTCTCAGATAGGTCTTCAGGCGTCTCAGAGTGCTGAAACTTCGGCCAGCAGTAGCTGTTGAAACTGGGAAGCGTGGCTAGTATTTGAAGGAGATTCCTAGGTAGGCCTACTGTTCTGACACCGGTCAATAAAAGCGTTTCGAGGCTGCTCACCCTGATATGTTTCATACGAAGATGAATGTCTTTTTAATTTCACCACAAACTTGTCCATTTTCACTCAAAACTTTTCGCTGACTAAAGAGTGGCGTGCAACTGATTAGCACAATAGCGAATTAGTTCAGCCTGCACCAAGCTGTCACTCACACCTCGCACTGCATATCTTCCACGTGTGCACATTAGGAACAGAGCTCTCACAAATGCAACTCCAAAAATCCCTAGAACAGTGCAAAAAAAAACCAAATCTGTGGTGGTGCAGCAAGAAGCAGGCAAATTTTTTGGGGATGCGAAGGATTTTTGCCCGAATTCTCCCAAACTTGCCCGAGAAAAACTCCGACCTCCAAAAAAAGTTCTTCACTTTCTTTTGGGCGCCATTTTTGCTCATCTTTTCAGGGGTTTACTCATATTTTCAGGGATTATGTGAAGGTTTTCAGAGATTTTGCCCAGATTTCTACTGATTTTTCCCACATCAAAACTTTGGTAGTGTGGCCCCCGCCTCCTACATCAGTGGTGTAGCATAAAATCGGAGTGCTATGATAAATGTTAAAAATAAAACCGAATATGATTACGAAAATAAACTGAAATAGTTCATTTTACACATTTTCATACTTTTCTGAAAATCCCTGAAAATATCTAAAAAGGGTCAAAAAGTTCCAATCTAGAGACAAAATCACTAAAAGTGAGAGCACTGATTACGAAGGTCCCAGTTTTGTGACGTATTAACTACACATCAATCGACCCTGTTGGTAGTCCAAATATCGAGCTTGTTTCCACACGCTAGTAGAATACGGTACACCCAGCGCTTGTAGATAGTACATGGTAGTACAAACCACGCAGGAATGAAGAAAGTGGCTTCAATATTTCTCAAACCTAGAAAATTCATAATCGCCTGGTTTAATAGCAAATGTGTTGCTACGTCTTGTGGTACTGCCGAAGAATATTCTGCAATGCACCCGATCTCGACTTACAATGTTGGGGTGAAAAACTAAGAAAATAAACATCAATATTCTGATTGCTAAAGGGGCACCTGAACCCCTTCAGCCCCACCCCCTGGCTGCGCCTTGGCCACCATATATCTACTGTATCTTCGTGTTCTTTCAAGTGTCTGTGTGTTCCTTGTTACTACCATGTAGGCCTATACTTGAGTGTACTAGGTGGCTTGTGGGAATGAAGATGTTATACAATACAATCGAGTATTTAAATTTTGGAAATGTATACTTGTATCGGTCTGGTAAAAACCGTTCCCCAAGCTGCACTTGATTCTGTATATAAGAAACCGCTAACCTGTGAGTGCTACCCTAATCTTCTTTTTGCTTCAAACCTGAAACATTTTTAATATCTTTATTAGAATAAGCCACGTAAATTTTTCAATTACTTGATTAGATTAAAGATTTTGTATGGTCTTTTGGGTCAGATATTTACTTGTTTCAAGACAGAGCAGAAGTCAAAAAAGGTATCAGCACTCTGCAAGTCAAGCAGCTCAACACAAACTTTAGATATTGAAATGGTTTGTAGTTTTCTACTTACCTTTTCCAGGGTCCGGCTTTTATCCCACAAGGGCATTTCTGGACTTAGTAGTACACCCTCTGGAAAATTCTGCATTTTTTGTTCTACAGCTTGTCTGTGTATGAAGAATAAAGATGAACTTTTACATACCACAGCCAGAGTCTCCTTTTAGAAAACAACCACTACCAAAGCTCCACCTTCTATGACATAACTACAGTGTCAATTCAGTCACAATACTTCTGTCTTCGTGCATTGTTATCTCATCGGCGTTTAATTCCACACATCGCATTGCCACCTTGCGATGTGAAACAAGTGGAGAAAAAATAATACTGTGTGGTTATGAGCAGACATTGCTCCCATTGAAGAGGAACAGCAGTCTCCTGACGGAAACCAAATATCTTATTACAGAAGTGAGTTAAATCTACATCTTTAGTTTCACTTGTGGGCTTTGGACAAAAACGACAATGGGCACTGCCGTGAGCAATTTTCATGGCACTGGTGTTTTTGTCTTAACTCTGTTCTTTTCATGAGTGATTTTAGCTTTTTTCTATATAAGTGCTTTATGATTTTAAGGAATTTCACGTCATCAATTGTACTATGTTTGCTTTAAACTGTAGGCCAGGGGTGCCCAACCTTCACTGACGTAGGATCTACCTTTACATTTTTTAGTCTCTGGAGATCTACTAATCTGGTAAAGCTTTGAAACAAAACAAACCGAGAATGTGGCAAACTCGATATGATGCTATCTTAGCTGCCTCTCGTATTTGGCTTGGTAAAAATAGACTGTTGTGTACCTAGTTGTGATTTCAATTCCTCTAACTTTTTTTTTCTTAATTCACTTTGGACAGGAAAATCCTTTGTGTACTTATTGTAGTTC
>JGI24159J19872_10006749_pt1 | contig 15014 bp, 9 predicted proteins | sample Ectturendosymbi4_FD_19872 | JGI IMG/M metagenome (IMG submission 19872) | reverse complement strand
CTTCGAAATAAACTTTTTCAATAAATATCACAAATGAAGGGTCGCGGAAAATTTTAGGAGATCAAAAGGGGTCGCGAGCGAAAAAGTTTGGGAAGCCCTGGGTTAGGGTACTTTTGTCAAAACGTTTGCTTTTTACGTCCGCTTTATGCTCTTTTTGGCGGGTTTCTTAGTTTCTATTGGTTGCTCACATGCATCGTTTGTTGCAGTCACAGCACGGAATGGAATACACACCGCCTGGTCGAAACTTTACGTTCACGGGTCTTTGATAGAAGTGAGAACGTTGCCCAGCTTTCTCACCGGTTATCAGCAAGTCCCAGCAGATAAGGTAATATGGCTAACCCTCTTCGTTCATGTTCTTTGTTTTGTTCACAGACTTCTTTCGACAGAGCAGTCTGTTTGGGTTTTGTCTAAGTGTTGATCTGACGAAGCCTGTCTTTCATTTGCCTGGTCACGGGGTTTGTCGGCGCGTTGTAGCAGCGTGATCAGTACCGCGCATTTATGTGCAAGCGGGCACCATTTCGTGTTCGACATGACGAAGATAGTTGTACCTAACTATCGAAACCTCGTCCAGTTTTTTACTCCGTTTTTATGTTTTACCGCCAGTAGAGCCTGATAACGTACTGTTTACTGAAGTCCTGTCGTCTCCGAAACAGAAAGATGAGGAGGCGCACGCGGTACGTAACCACGAATATTTAAAAATCAAACTTAAGACTTTTCATGACCATGCTCAGCAAAGAAGTTTATGACACCTTTTGCTCCATTCACGCTTTGAAGAATTGCTGAAATTAAAATACAGTTGCTGTCAGCCTAAGTAAAGGAACGTCGGTACAGTGTATGAAAAAGTGGCAAGGCACATGCACTTCAACAATTGTTTTTAGTTCAGCGTTATTAAGGTATCAAGTCATGTGCTAATTTGTACTTGATTTGGCTGGTGAACTACATCCGAGCTTGCAGTAAATTTGTTTGAACATGAATGCAAGTTTGCCTAAAAAATAAACAACCGAAAATGTGCTCAATTGCCAGCTGAACTGTAAAACTCCGTTCAAGTAACAAAGCAAATGGTGCGTTTCAGCACTAATTGCAATAAGTTTCACGTGGGTGTTGCAAAATAGACTCTTCACTATTACGCACCTGTACGGAATAATAGCTGCCACTGAAAACGCAGAGCTTTCCAAAACGCGAGCAAAATGATCGCATAAAACATTTTAATTGAGTGGTAACAAACTATTACCCAATGCAGTCATCGTATAACCATTGTTAGGAGGGGGCGCTTTATGTCAAAAATATGCCAAGGATGTGTACAAAAAAAGCTGTAGATAAATGTTTGCAGCCTCGGTTGTATCAAAGTTATTACCATAGAACAGATTTTAATAGGTATGTAGAAGCATATTGCTGAAGGAAAAATCTCACCTGCATTTTTTCGTCATTGCCAGCATAGTAATCACTAGCGGACACCCATCCGCTAACCATGCCAAAGATAAAAGCAAGGAAACCGGTGTATGAAACCAGGTATCCAACTTCAGAAGGTGAAAGTAGCGGAAAGAAATGCTTAACACCAAGAACGAATGAACTGCGGTACAACAGCACAGCCAACGCAAACAAAAACCGGGAGAGAAATATCCCTTGGTGAGCCTGCAAAGAAGAAAGTAATAAAGAATTAAATTTGCGTAAATAACATATATTAAAATTGGTGATTATAATGGTTATACTCATAGCTACAAGGACAATAATCTTACCGTACAAGTAAGTACGCGTCAGTTCTTATTCGAAGAAAACGTGCAGTTAAACCACACACAGCATTGTTAATCTTAAGTGTTTGCAGTTAAGCCGCAAACTGTCCAAAGCTGCTTTAAATAAATTGCATGGGGTAAATAATTTTCATTTTCCATAAACATGATTATCTTCAATTTAAATGATTCTATGAGGTACAGCTACTTGTGGTTTTGTAGACAAGTGCATTATGACTGCTTGTCAAGGGTTACAAAATGATACTGCATTGCATTGCTAGATTACATCATGAAGTATGATCGTTGGTAGATTACATCATCATCACATACAAAAAACATGCACAATTGCACTCGCTTTGGAGTATCATGAACGGTTTGCGGCAGAGGTGAGCTGAGTCACCTTTTTAGACTCCAACACTGGCCCTACTCTTAGTTTAAAGATATCTGCTCTGACCCCAAACAATTTGAAAACATCAATTCCCAACTCCTTTTAACACTGTAATATATTCCAAGTAACTTAAACCAAACATATAGTTATAGGTATCATGGGTGCTAAAAGTGCAGTTATAAAAAAAAAAAATTTTTAGTTGCTTATTAATTTTTAGCATGGCTGGAGCATCGGAGCTGGGCATTTTGCCTGGAGCCGAAGCTCAAAATAAAATTCAGGAGCTGGAGCCGGAGCTCCGTTTCAAATTTAGGACCGGAGCCGGAGCTATGGCCATTTGAGAAGTAGCTCCGGCTCCCTTCGTAAATACAAGTTTTGTCAAATTGACTTACTTTACCTAAACAGTACTCTTTACAGCACGCTAAACGCGATTGTTACGAGTTACGACACCAGACTGCTACAATCCATCTGCAAGTCTTTGATGTTTCTTTGGCTTAATAATCACTAAGGCTGTGACATCGTTGCTGGCGGGCGTGGTGGTACGTGTTGAACAATGGTTCTCAAACACTGTTTTAAGGGCCGCATGCAGCTCCCAAGCATCCTTTCCTTTGTGCCGTTCTTAGCAGTCTTTCAGTAACATCTACTATTTTGTGTAACAGACACATGTTAGTGCAACAAAACACAACGGTCAATTGACTTGTGGTAAAAATTTTTAGTGCGGCTCGCTAACACAGTCGTAGGCCTGGATTTGGCTTCCTTCAGCGAAATGGTTGAGAACCACTGTTATAGAAGTAAGAAAAACGTTAACTACCACAACTTCTTACTTTCTAGCTAGAATGATCAAACCGGGTCTGTAGCAGTGTAGCGATCTAGAAAGAACAGAGCTATAATGAGTAGGGAGATAACATAATATCCATAGATTTTGTAGTTGTGCAACCATGCAGCTAGCAGCGAGTATGATTAAGATATAATACCATTGCAGAGCTAAGCGTGAAATGCACTGCACGCCATTGTAAAGTAGGAATTAGAAACCACAAGGCTCACCAGCAAGGTTAGATTACTGACAAAGTTTCACTATAGGAAACATTACGCTTACAAGCAGTAACATAACGTGAAAGTTATAACTAATTGGTAGCGAATTAGCATTGCTTTGCATAGCATTACATTAACGCGAGCGTACAAAAAACAATGTAAACAAATGTGGACTTTTCTTTAAGTTTTGATTTGTGGAAAAAGTTTTGTTTTCAGCACGGTAACCAGTCTTATTTTCTCCTAAGCTTTGCAGGTTGAATTGTGCTTTACTTTGTGATTCATCACTGCTTACTATGAGCGCAAAATCTAAGAAATCATAAGTTTTCAGCTATTTTTAAAAAGTCCAAGGTGAGTTTCTTGCTAGAAGTCAAACTATTTCTTTGAACAAAGGGATTTTAAACACATCTTCGCATTTGTGTTAATGCAAATGTGTGCATGTTTGGAAGAACACATGAGAGAGGTAATCAATTATGCGTTTTGTGCTCTTTGCATGGTTTGCCCAGGCAGCACTGTTTGCTGGAATCGCCAAGACGGCAACAGGCAAAGCATGCAACAAGCGCAAAACACTTGTTCAGGAGGGATTGGTGTGTGTTTAAAATTTAAATGCTCAGACGCAAATGTAGTTTTTCAAAAGCCATTTTCTTGATTCTGGCTGTAAGAAATCACAAAACGTCCTCAGGCATTGACAGCAAAACCAGCGACTGCCTTTCCAGAATTTGTTTATATCACCATGATTTTGAGTTAAGTTTCTGCTATTAATTATCTCTGAATTGTCTGAACGTGTGATTGTTGTTTTTCAGCTGATTCCTCATGGTAACAGTGCTGCTTGTAATAAACTACCAGATTAAATTACTCAAAAAATTTGGTATATTCTCTTAGTTTTGTGTATTTGATAGAATTCATTTTTCATTCAACTTGAGGCACATTAAGACAATTGAAAATTTTAACGTGTGAAAACGAACAGAAGCTGAAACCGGAGTCAAGAAAAAAAGCTCCAGAGCCAGACTCATGAAAACCAAGAGCGCCGGAGCCATGTTCATGAAAAGAATAGCTGCGGCGCCAGAGCTGTGTCATTTTTAACGATGGCTTCACAGCCCTGATTTTTAGCTGAGAACGTTTTACATTATATCTGAACAAGCTGCGGACAATATAACACCATTTTTTTCTTTTAACACAAATACCTGAATTTACAATTTGCATGTCACCAGGCTCTTTTTTAGTCTAACCCACAATGATAACTTACTAAGAAGGGCAAGATGTACAAACAAGCAACTAAATTAACAAAAAACAATATATCTGCATAATTTTGCATGTAAACATTTTTTATAAAAATAAATCAAGAAATTAAGTTATTATTATAGTGTTTTCCCAAAATACCATGCATGAATGCTTGTTCCACATCAGCTTTTTAGACAATTGCAGCCACATTGTCAAAAACTCATGCCTACAAAGGCGACTACGCTATTCTTACTTTGGGTTCAACTGAAGTTAAAAAGCATCTATCAACACTTAAATGTCTGCTTGGGTAACTTTTTTGATTGGTAGAAAGTGGTTAAAAAAAAGCAATTGAGCACAAAAATATATTGCATCTTGGCTTGCCATATTGGTCACATTTACTCAAAGAATATCACCCAATGAACACATCCACTTGCACAATAATTCAGAACCAGAAAACAACTCAGTTTGCAACCATCACAATTCCCTAACAAATTTGTTTGTCTTATCAATTTACACACAACTACAAATATTACTGAAAGATTCACCATTAAATTAGTTGCAGCATAAGGTGCAATAATAAGCAATGGAATGAAAGTCAACACTTGAAAAAAGAAAAACTGTTGAAAATTCAGATATCTAACAGTATTGTAATTGATCTTTAAGCAAGATGAACACTGCACATAATTTACTATACCTCGCAAATAAAATCACATTTGCATCAGTAAAAAAACAAATGCAATGTTCATATGTGTTGGAAAGTGGGCAAGGCCCCTCTGGATTTTGAAATTTGACATTTCCTATAAATTTTTAGCAAAAAAAGTTATTTTCTTACTTTTCAGTGGGTACAAAGAAATTTTACCACGTTTGTCCCCCCTGGAAAAATCGTTTTCACTATCCCTGGAAAAATCAACCATTGGCTCCCCTGAAAAAGCAATGTAGCTGCAAAACAATTTAATGTTATCTTTAGACTACAACTATCAAGACAAACTACTAATACTGTTCAGGTTAGCTCCAAGACGGGAGCATAGGTTGTTTGTGGCAAGTAGTGACAACACTACAAATCTGCAGAACACGGATAGCTTTTGTATTACTATAGATTAGTTAGATTACTTCTATCACATCAAATCCTATCACTATAGATCATTCGGCACTATTACTACAGGTCAATTGGCACTAACACATTTTGGCACTTATGTGATGAGAGCTAGCAGCAACAAATTGGCTTCGACTTAGCTAGCTTTAATCGACTGAATTTCAACTACAACAAATGCAGCAACAACTGAAACAAGCAACGTCCTCTACGCCAGTGGTTCTCAATTGGGGGTGTGAGAAGGGACTTCTTGGGGTGCAAACTGTGAACTTCTCTGATAATACAAAAAACAATACATCAAATGGTGCAAGGGGTACAAAAATGATTTTTCCTTCCAGATGGGGTGCAGGCTTCAAAATGAATTGAGAACTGCTGCCCTACGTAATTATAAGTCCTTACATAAGGCACACTAATTAAAAGGAATGCACGCATTGGCAAAGAGCGCAGAATGAGCAATGCCAAAATCAAGTCACACCTTCATACTCTGTACCAGGATCGTAACTAGGGGATGAAGGGAGGGATCTGCCCCCCTAGAAAAATTTGTTGGATATAGTTTAAAACATTTGGGCCCCCTCAGAAACCCTTTCGCCTCCCTGGAGGCGAAAGGGAGAAACCCTTTCGCCTCCCAAGCTGGTTACGGGCCTGCTCTGTACTGTTCACCACTGTTTTTTGTCATGTGTCTTGTGCCTTTGCCCTCATCGTTAGGCCTGCATTATCCTGATTGCTGCATGGTTTTCTTCATTCCTAAACTGCATTACCGCTCTCATTTTTTGTACATGCATTAACTAACCTGTTTATTTCTTCACTTCTTATGCACTCCTTACATTCTATTTTTACTTTGTTGTGTTTAACCTTTCTGAAAGAGAAAATTCTAATCCGGACACTCGTCATCACAGAAAAGTAATTGTAACCAAGCATGAGTCCACCATTCTATTTCACTTGAACTGCATAGTCTAGAATTGGGTTAACTATTAAAATAGGTCTCTTAAATTGCTTGTCAAATAAGCTGGCACCTTTCACTTGATTGAGTTTTTGGAATCGAGAATCTAGCAAAATAGTTCATTACAAAAAAATTTACAATATTAAAGAAAAATTTGCACTAGTTTACAGTCATGTGTCTAGCTAGGCTGTGAGACTTGGATTATAGCCTAGTTTCCACCAAAAACTTGAGTCAAAAATTTGGTTCTTGGTGTTGGTGCCCAGGACCTAGGCCAAAAATGCGTAAACCTATCCCCATTGTGATGTTACCCACTCAAAACCAAATTCCAAAACATTCCAATTTTCAAAAATCTTAACTAGAAGACTTCTCACATCATAAGAGTGTTTGAACAGATCCTTAGCTAAATTGGCCGGCGAGTTATGGAGGTGGGAAGTGATGCAAGAAAAGTGCGTCATGCATGATTTCAAAGTACGAGTATATTGTACACCGGCTTGTAACATGTTAAGTTGTAGGCCAGTAGTCTCAAGGAGTTCCATCATTAGCAGTGAAATGCTTGTTGCTCCTCTACAGCGTCATAGTACTAATTTTGGTCAGAAACCCCTTAAAAAATTTTGGTTGGCCTAGACCTTAGGATTTACTCTGGATCAGGATCCTGCTTCAAGTAGAACCTAAACTTTGACTCTGGCTTCAGACCTTGCATAAAATACATAAGTGGCCCGAGTCCACTCCAGCTCCATGATCATCTCTGGTCTGGGGGCACCCGTCTCCACTTACTCTGTGGCATATGCTGCATAGCTATTTCTGCAGTGCTGAATTGGTAGCAGGCCAAATGGAAGAGTGCCATGCATGAAGCTTTCCCTATCTATCGTTTCATGCCAAGCACATGGCTGGGCAAACTCTAAGTACTGTGTTTTAATTCTGACAGTAGGTCGAGGTGAGCTCTCCATCTTACTAGGCCACTTAAACCAGCTTTTCTCAAACTTTTTTATCTCACGGACCTTTAAGTCATTTATATATTGTTTGCTGACCACCAAATATTGTACAGTTTACAATACTGTGAAGTTTGCATATGTTATTTTTAGTTGAAAAACATGTAAGCATGTGTCTACTGACATTCACAGGTGCTTCTTATTCAATGGATAACTAATTTGAAAAACATTGTGTACCCTTTGGAACACCATTGCACACCAAGCAGTACATGTAACAGTTCGATAATATTAGGTGACGCAATTGTTTTTACAAAAAAGATTATTAGGACAAGGTGGAATAAAAACAAATATGAGAGCTCTTAAACCTTCCAGTTGATTTCCTTGACTTTCTGCCAGGTTGAAGATTTGTCAACTTTTTGTCTTTTCCTAGTCATTTGGTTAATTGCTGTTGCATTTGGCCAAACAACAAACCACACAATGCAAGCGTTGGCAACAAAGAGTATCCCACACAGGAAGAAACATAAACTGATAGCATATGTTAATCCATAGGATCTGGAAATCTGACCAGAAACTGATGGACCAATAATAAATCCAATACTTGAAAGGGCATTGAAGAGGCCAACTGCTTTGGTTTTTTTTTCATTTAATGAGAAGTCAGCAACACAGTTTCTGCAACAAGGAAACAGATGTTGTGATCAGATAAATTATATCTAAAAAAATAGAACATCACAGAAGGCAAGCACCAATTGATAGATACAAAAATCAAAATATATTTTCAATAGAGCAGTGCTTCTCTTCAGTCTTCAGCAGGTTGCAGAGTCAGAGCTGGAGACGTAAGGAGTCAGAGGTTTTTCAGTGGAGTTGGAGTCCTAACAACACCAGGAGTTTGAGTCGAAGTTGTATTTTTTTGTCGGACTCCAACTCCAGATACATCGCACTCCTAAGTTGGGTTTCCCTGTTGAAATGATACAATTTCTTTTGAAACTTTTGCTGAAACAGATTTCTTGCTGTGCAGCACGATTTCTATTGATTGTAACAGCCAAACTTCATTCCCTTTTAAGTTAAGGAGCCGGGAGTCGAAATTTGAAAAGGTCGGAGGAGTCAGAAATTTTGAAAAGGTAGGAGTCAAATATTTTATCTCTGACTCCACAACCTTGGTTTTGAGTCCTCTGTATGTTGCTTGATACTTATGTGTAGACTACAACTTATTAGCTAACAAGTCTCTGGAACTAGTGTATTACTTTGGCTTCTTCAATGAAAGATGAGTGAAAAGAAAGCATTGATAAAATTCAACACAAGTTGTTCATGTTGTTGCAACCACTCCGCTGGCATTAATCTGGAATGCGGGTTTCACCACGAATGGAATGTGCGCGAAGAAGAACAATATATGTGTATGGCACGAACAAGCAATAATAGAGTGATCATGATGTGGAAGCTCTGCCGATACTAACATGTGAACGATTTAATGTTATGACTAGCGTATGCCAAGAGTGATCGCGCCATGTGATCAGGGTTGCCAGGTAGTCATAAGCAAAAAAGGCCAGATCAACCCTTAAAAAAGTCAAATGGCACCGAAAAAAGGCAAATACAAGATAAATACACAACGACACCCTTAAAACACCCAAACGCGCTTTTGAAAAGCAATATGTTAATATTTTATACATAAAAAGAATAAAGCTCACTCCATTAGTGAACTTCTCGAAACTTGTGGTTTTGTTAAATAGCAACCTGCAGATTTATATGCAGGAAACAGCAAAAAAAAAAATTATAAATTCTTGTGCTGAGTTTCCAATGAAAATTTATCATTCTCTGTCCAGAAACAGTGTCTAGAAAATTGCCAGTGCCCAGAAACCTGCCAAAATCATCTTTAAATCTGCCAAATCGACATAAAAAATCTAAGTGGCCAAAAAAGGCCAAAATTCATTTGGCCTTTTTTCAGAAATAAAGGCCAAAAATTACAAATTAGGTCTCAAAAAGACCAAACTGGCAACCTTGCATGTGATCTCTATTGTTGCTTGCTGTCACGGTGCGAAACTTTGTGCATATACTGCTCGGGATTTCCAATCGCAACAAAATGGTGTCGTGACCAGGATGTGAAGGTCGTGGCGGGTTCAGTCTTCACTCAAAGAACGTGCGATCGGTGCGGTTCGTTGTAACAAAGAGGGGATATTGTCACAACCACTTCGCTGGCGTTGCGCTGGAGTACGCGGTTCACCACGAACGGAATGTGCGCAAAGAAAAACATCGTATATGCGTGGCATGAACAAGCAATAATAGAATGAATGTGATGTGGAAGCTCTGCCGATACTAACATGTGAACGATTGAACATAATGACTAGCGTACGCCAAGAGTGATCGTGGCGTGTGATCTCTATTGTTGCTTGCTGCCACAGTGCGAAGCTTTGCGCACATGCTGCTCAGGATTTCCCATCGCAACAACACACTCATTTTGAAATGGTGGGATTGTAGGTATGGAGCTTTCAAGGTATGACTTAGTTGCAAAAATGTAAGAACAAGCCAAAGTATGTTAAGTGTGCATTTGCATGATAATTAAATGGAAGCATTTCTTTATGTCTCCAGAGACATTGTGAAGTTTATTTCATATAGGTCTCTAAGCAGAAGTAGTTTACCTAATGCAACTATATAGCAGCAATATCTTGGTAACAAATGGAAGTATGCTAGTTATAAGCTGTGCTGGAAAAGCATTTACATAATAATGCAGTTAGTTGCATTTCTTTTTCATTCTAATCATTATTAAAGCTACTAGCAATTATGCTAAATATGAAGCTCATGGATAAGGAATAAGAATGCCTTTGTGACAAAAATTTTAAAACTCAGCTAGAAATGAAAGATGCTGGTATTTGTGCAGATATTACAAATTTTTACCTGCAAAGATCTTGTGTGTGTTTGAAAACACCACTTACAAACCGCAACATGGAGAGAAGGAGAAGTGACTGCACACATAGTGATGAGACCATATAGCCAACAGCTGTAATCAAAAGGCACAAAAACAGGATTGATATGCGCCCCTTGCTATCTCCTAAATGACCCTGTAATAGTAAAACACTGAAAGTTATACTTTTCACAATGATAAAAGAAGTAAGTGAATCTAAAATTAATTACAAAAATTGTGAAACATCAGTTTTAAAGCTGGTAAACTTACAATGATTGGACTTGAAAAAAACTGGACAGCTCCATAGATAGACCCAAATAAACCAATTAGGCTTGGACTGGCACCCAGTTCCTTTGCATGTTGTGGCATGAGTGGAAATACCAAACTCACAGCAAACAAATCCTGAAATGTGTGAAAGCAGTTTTCAAGTTTAGACTAACCAGATCAAAGTTTTAAAAATTATTCAGTTGATTGGATGCTTTGCATGCCTAATGAATTTCAGTATAAGTGAATAAGGCAATGCAGTGGTAAAATTGATGATGTACAATGATTACGATAAATGTAAAGCTGTTACAAGGTCACAGCATAACATAATTCACATTACTTAGAAAAATATACAATAGTTAATTCAAATTTATGCTCCAACATCATCCTCAGTACATATGTGTTTTACTTGTACAAGACTCTCAGAACATGCTTAAAGAGCAACACTAACTATGATCAAAGTACGCAAGTAGTGATGAATTAATAAAACTAATGTAAACAATGCAGTTTACTGCTCCCACTTAACTTAATGTTCTGAGCCAATATGTTATTGGACTGAAATTCAGATGGCTTGAGGTTGCTTTAAGAAGGATCATAATTTTAAATATAAGACTCTATTCACTGATTTCCACATTGACAAAATATTGCAATATATATATATATATATATAATAACAAATAAGATTTTATTTCTTGTAATACAAAATACATTACAATATTGGAATGATGCAATGCTTTATTCCAAAATAGTTTGCATTTATGTCGTGTGGTTCTATGCAGGACAGGTGTTGACAATGACACACCTTGTGTTCGTTGCAGTTTGCATGTCATGTTTGCAAATGCATGAAAAGTTTCAAAACCTCTGTAGAAAAATTGACTTTTCATGCATTTATGAATGACAAACATGAGTTTTAACGTAATGCGCTTTGGTAAAATGTATATATATAACACAAAAGGGCGTAGCCATGAGATGAAAGGCATGATAAAGGTTGCTGGCCAAAAATTTTGGATGTAAACTATTGAAACATTGAACAAAAATAGTCATGAACACGTAACGCCAATCATTTATTACAGTTGACAACTGTTACCCTATAAATGTTTTTGGCTACATATTAGTAAAACGCTTTAGTGACCTTCATAAAAATAATCCAAAAATCATAATCTTACTCTACTCATATTAAATAATAACAACTTACCACAAAACCAATGCAGTTAATCCAAAATTGTATAAAGAAGTTGTTATTCATAAAAAGCATTGTAAGCTAGTTGCTAACAAACAAATACACCTATGCTGGGTGCCTTGTAAAAGAAAGATATCAGTATTTATATAGGCTATAACAGTTGGTGCTGCAGCAAAATTATTGATGAGCTGGGGCTCCATGGCTTCTCTTGTACTAACAATGCAGGCCGCTTCCCAAGACATTCAGCCATCAACTCCATCCTTAAGAGGTCATTGACCCTCATCAGTCTCCCCTCTTCCTTGGAGCCTGTCAGCCTGACGAATGACAGGAGGTTGCATGACCTGACCTTGGGCCCTTGGTACAGAGACCTAAGCCTAGTGTGGGACGCAACAGTTGTGGACACTTTTGCTCAGGGCCACTACAAAGACTCTGCCAGACAGTGTTGCCAACCCTTCTTACAACGAATATACCAAACCTAATCTAAAAATATACCAAATATATACCAAATTTATATCTATAACAAAAACATACAATTTAACGCTATTTTTTCATTGCCTCTTTATTGTTTCACATAAATGATTAACAGTTACGTTGCGTACTGCCATCACAAGAGATGCTGCAAGCTCAATTTCTGCTTTCTTAGTTTAACAGTGAGTACAGTGACAGATTTGTTAACCACTACTCACTAGAAAATTCATCCTTCCAACACGGTGCATTTTCATTTCTTTTTATGGTCCAGAATATTATTATCTTTTATTATACAATAGCTGGCAATTATCTTCTCGCACAGTCAGCAGAAAGGATATACAACACCAGTTGAATACTTCTTTGCAAGCCACTCCAGCTCTATCAGACACACTTTGCTAAATCTTCTGCCACTCTCATACGCAGCTTTTCCACATTTTAAGGAAGTGTCTATTTTACTGGCGATATTCTGGCGGCAACAGATCGACTGGAGCTATTGTGTCAGCAGTCGAAGATTCGGTCTTGTGGCACGACACAATACAAACATAAAGGTCACTTTGTCAGGAAAACGCTGTCCTGCTTGTGGTGCAATGGTTAGGTGTTATGGCTGCGATGCCAATGGTTTGCGATTCGACTCTCACCTTGCTGATGTTTTTTTTCTTTGCTTTTTTCCAGGCTCTGCTTAGGTGTTACCTTTAAGGGTTAGTGTTGTTAGGTTAGGATAAGGTTAGAATTAGGGGTAGGTTAGGGTTAGGTTAGCTTAGTGTTAGGTTAGGGTTAGTTTAGTGTTAGCTTAGCATTAGGTTAGCTTAATGTTATGTTAGGGATAGGTTAGGTTAGCTTGCTTAGTGTTAGGGATAAGTTATGTTAGGATTAATAGGGTTAGCTTAGGGCTACGGTTAAGGTTAGGTGGTAGGTTTATCTTATAGTTATATTCACTTCCTTTCTACTGAGCTTTTTGCTGCGGGCATCCTGGCAGCAAAATAGACACTGCCACATTTTAATGCATTGTCTGTCTAAAAGTGCATACCTAAGCTAAGATCAGTTTTTTCAGAACATCTCAGCTCTCTTTACAATCTCGTTTTCCGCTTAGCACTTACCCAAAGGCAAATAATAATAATATTTTATTGTGGACTCATGGTCCATATCACAGACACAAGACAAGAGCACAAAAAATGGTTAGCTATACATTAACAGCACTGCCTGAGATATTTACCTTTAGCCGAACTTGTTCAGTTGAAGTGGTCACGTTTCATGACAAGTTCGAAACATGTGACCTGCTTACTTGACTGTGACATCAGAGTCCAATGGACGAGTTTTGTCATGTCTTTAGTGCTGGTAAATTCAAAATTGTTAGTACCTTCTTGTCTGTGTTGCATGAAATGTAGGCTAAACCTTCCATAAACCTTGACCTGAACCTCTAAATCCTTATACCGTATTGGTATTCCTAAACCCTAACCTGTTGTGTATTTCATTTGCATATCCTATTTGTCATGTAGCCACATCAACCATTGTCTTCAACTATAGGAAAATTGCTAGCCCCAGCACGGGCACCATATATATAGACCTACATCATTTGCCTCATGAAGAAAAACAGACACTACCTGTAAAGCTACAAAATGTTTTTAATTAAATTATCACGCTGGTATTTGTAACTGAACTGTATTGTATGCAAAGTCATAGCAAGCTTTTTCATGTCCTGTCACAATTGAATTTATCAAAATAAGACATTTGTTTTTGCAGTTGCACTAGCTGACACACAAGCACAAATACTTTCAAAGTACTGTTTCCACCAACATACACCCCTTGCTTGCATTTGTGTCAAAGTTATAATAGTTTTATAAACTTTTTATGTGTTCCGTAACTGTTGTTGCAATTGAGCATTGGTTATGTGATGCACTAGTATATGTTTCACCAATTATCGCATATCTAGTCAGCATGGCAAGGTCACGGTGTGTTAATTCAAACCTCATTCACCCTGAATTTTGGATTATTTGTCAATAAATGGAGAGAGACATGACATACATTCTCAGAGCATTGAGTTTTGCCATACAGATACAGACATACAGTCAAAGCAGCATTATACTAATACAATGTTCACATCATACAGAAGAATGGACAGTAAACAAACAAACCTTTAAACTTGCAGCCCTGAAAGCAATTGCCTAGTTAGATGCCTACCAGACAGCTGTCCAGAGTTCTGTATTAGCAATTCGTATGCCAGTGCATCAAAGCAGTGCCTGCAAGTACGCCACCTGCAGGAAAACTAACAGCAATACTCCAGAGATGAGCCAGGGTTGTCAGACATCTCTTGAGAAAAAAAGCGAAACCATGTCTGAAAAAAACGCAAACCGGGTAAAAAAAGCCAAATTGATAAACACGAAATTAAAAAATTTTTATAAGTTGTTGGGCAGTTTAGAAGAATAAAGTTGTAGCATTACCTCTACACTCTGCAGGAGTATTTCCAAATCTTTACCTTCAACTTTTCTACAACGTTTCCGCTCGAACATTTGGCATTGTGCTTTGCAAGATATGCTACAACTTTATTATTTTATAAAATGTCAGATGACTTTTGAGAAAATACACCAAGCACTGTCTAAAAAATCCTAATAACACTCTTCAGCAAGATATTTAAAAAGCCAAAATGCCAGTATGATAGCATGNGCCAACTGCCTTCAAAAACAGCCAAATATTGAAAAGAAAAAGCCAAAANNCCAAAACAATTTTTTTTACGCCAACTGCCTCTAAAAAAGCCAAATTTGTGAGATTTGGCATCAAAAAAGCCAATCTGGCNGCCAGAGATGATCACTATCCGGTTTGCCGGTTGGATATCCGGCAGGATAGTGAGTTTGCAACCGGATAAGGATATCCAAAAACTGCTTTCAAACGGG
>JGI24159J19872_10006748_pt1 | contig 15015 bp, 13 predicted proteins | sample Ectturendosymbi4_FD_19872 | JGI IMG/M metagenome (IMG submission 19872) | reverse complement strand
TGTGAAGAAAAACAGAAAGTAGGCCTCTTCGCGTACCACGTTGAAGGTCTTCGCGTACCACTAGTGGTACGCGTACCACAGTTTGAGAACCACTGGTGTAGCTGCACTGTGCAAACTTTATCCACTTTTTGGCAAACCGCATCGGCACACTTAATTTTCGACTAATTTTCAACATTTTTGAACCCAAAATTTATCTTTGCTGTCGCAAAAATCAGCGCTGAAAACGACGTGATTCCTGTTCAAGCGTTTTCTTTTTCTTCACTGTAACTGTTCCATTCCAGTACACGACAACGTAGTTTTGTATAGAATCATTGCGGATAACGCCGTGCATTAATTCCGTTTGATGTTTGATCGAGGTGACGTAAACCTTGCATGAGTGATCACAGTCGGCCCTCATTTTAATCGAATAAGCCAGCTGAGCTAAGGTCCTGCTGCAGTACGCTTGCATAGAAACAGAGCTGTGTAGGTTTTCGGTTATGACCTCGAAATTTCGCCACCTGGTAAGCTTTGCAAGCAGCACGAGAGAAGCAAGCCGCACACGTGGACTGCAAGCAGCCGCACGGTCTTGGAGTTTTCAAGCCTGTATTACTTTGACCGTAATTATTTTCAAACAGCGGCTGTCACCTGGGGTTGTCTGTACCTTTTGCGTTTCAAAATTTTTTTCATGGGTGTCGAAGTTATACTGTGCGACTGAAAGCAAGGTCTTTCAAAGTTAGCACTAAGGTTTGTTTGCGTGGCCACTGCTTGGTAGCACTGATCGACGGTTTTGAGATCAAGTTTTATGAGAAAAAATAGGTTGAGTTGCTAGCTGGCTCCATTGCTGTTTTCACCTTAGCATCAGACATCCCTGGCAACAGGTGGTAGATCCGANCGTTTGTGGGTTTCAGACGTTGNAACTTGCAAGTAACTGCAGAATTTCTTTACAGTTNTTTCTCTTGGTTCGGTTTGCTCTTGCACCGTTTTTACACCGTCCTGNTTTTCATCACTATTTTTAAAAGATAAATTTTGTAGTGAAAACCTGCAACAGGGTGTGGGTGAAGATGGTGGCTGATTAGGGATTTTGAACTATTATTTTGAAATAAGATGAGCAGATGCGTTCTTGGGCCATTTTGCAAGGGCTTCACATTTTCAGTTGACTTGAATCTCGTTGGCTTGCCCAACTTGGTTGTAGTCATAGGTGCGCAGAACGACATTTGACAGACAGTCGTGACAGTGCTTGCGCTGATAAAATCCACAGCCCCGGTTTCTGAAGGAAGGCAGGCCTTGTGATTTTCCCTGAGTAAAGCTCGATCGCAGTAATATGCCTGAACGACCAATCGGAAGTTGTTTCGCCTGTTTTTTGGGTGTCGCAAAGCCGTTTTCGCGCTGTGGAAAGACCAAAAGATGCTCAACACATTATTTTCGCTTTTTTGCCCGTTCTGGTACTTCAGAATGGAAATATTAACACGAGGTTTAATTTGTTAAGGCGTTCATTGCCAAGCAGGCCGCAACAGCATCCGCACTGCATGGTTTTTGCGTGTTGTTTGGCGGTTTAGTTGATGGAATCGGCAATCTTCCTTACTTATTGCGCTTTTCTTGATGGCACCGAATAACTGTGTCAGGTGCGCGAGATCAGTTTTTCCTGGTTGAACCTCTGGCTGTGAGTAGACTTCTGAATGCTGCATAAACTCCTGACTGTGACCTTGGTCCTGTGGTCGTCTGTTGACTTTGATGTGGGAGGATTGACTCCATGTTGGAGGTCAAAAGGCCGCTTCCGCCTTGAAAGCGATGTTCAGATTTCGCGCATGCCATCTGACTGAAATCATTCTGAACCGCAACACATCTGGTGTTGAGAAGCGAGAATTTTGAGCGATGGAGAAAGAAGTGGTGTTGGGGAATGGCATCCATATCGATGTCGCTCGCGTGCTTGTGCAACTCACTGGTAACGCCGCATACCTCCTAACAGGTATGATGACCCTTCATCCCCGTCAACAGCCAACACCCTTGGACCCTGTTCATCGACGACAGAACCCTCTACTGCAAGCACTTCTTCTGTCAATCTTAATCGTGTATCCTCCATCAATCCTCCTCCACTAGGTAAGGTATTTGTCGGAACAGGGGTTGCTTTGCGAAAGGCATAACGTGTGGTCTAACTAATATTTTTCCTGAAGATGTATAGTCCACAGCTAAGGACATTTTTTCATTGACTGCAGAGTGTAGAGACAGTAATTAGTTCATGCAATGATAGGTTCCTACCTTCTAACTCGCGCGCATTTGATTTTCAACTCACTTGCTGGAGACCTGCTTTGTGAAACATAAAATTTTTAACCTTTACTTCCGTACAACCTGTTTATCCCAAGCATTTTGACTTTACACGCTTCAAACAAGTCTTCATCTTGTATCATAGGCGTAGCCAGGGGGGCTGGGGGCTATGCCGCCCCAAAGTTTTTAGCACATCTTGTCATTTTGAGCTTTGAGAATCGGTGTCCCAAGCAAAATACTGTTGATCGCCTAAAGTCAAAAATTTTGGTCCACCAAAAAAGTTGGGCTGGCTCCGCCAGTCTTGTATCGATGGTTTTCTAAAGTGTTTGTTGGAAATCTGCATTGCGTTTCTCAGCCGTTTGACGCGACGATTTTTTGTTCTGCACACAGAAGGCGTAGGACGCATCCACTACAAGTTGTCCTGCAACTTCGGTTTTATTGTATGGAACGAAAATACATCTCCTGACGACAACCTATACTTTCATAAGAAAAATTATCGTCGGGAAGGCTCAGCTGTAGAAGTAGACAACCTTATTTACGAACTGAACCCAGGAGAGCGGGTAAGTTTGTGGCAAATGCACAGAATAATAATTATCAAATTTATAACCGTTTTTTTCTTCGGCAGGTGTTTTACAAACTTGACCCACAGAGCCTTGAAACATTAAAGTACAGAGCGCAAAGTGTGTGGAAGTAAGTGTCATGTTTTTCTTCTGTTTTGCTTTTTGAGACCTCAAAATCACCTGAAAATTGGTCCAGATCGCGTGTGGAAGCTGAAGTGGTTTGGTCAGTTTTACTTCATGTATGCGATTTAATCAGAAAATACCAGACGTTGGCGGTAATACGGTTTTCGTTCGATCTTCGAAATACAGCCTTGCCCGTGTCTCTCGCATGTGTTTGGACGTGCCCCATTTATTTGTTGCATTTCCTCTTCTGTAAAAATCCGAGTCTTGAGTCCAATGCGGTTTTTACGGACAGTGGGAGCATTACGTAGATTTTATTTGTTACCAATGATTTCGGACCGTTTTTAAGCCAGTATCAGCTGACTTCGTGAACAGTGTGTTTGCTTCAAGCTTGCACAAAAAAGGTCACAACCAGCTTGATCAGCTGTCGATCAAAAACTTTTTGCGCTCTCAAGCGGAGTTTTTTTGCAACGTGCTCGACACTTGCTCGAGTAAACCTGTACCACAACGGACAACCCCCTGCTAGTGTTGGATAGCAAAGTAGTCGTGTTGTAATTCGTAACGTATTCAACCGGGAAAAACAGTCAAGTGTCGCAGCCAGTTGCTGTGTACTCCTACAATTGCGCAATGATGCAGCTTCATGCGGTATTTGATTACAGATTTGTAAAACTTCAGTTTTCAATATAATTTCCTTACCATTAGTAGCAGATACGATACGTCGCAGACATGGGTGCCAGGAAGGAGTTATTCGATAGGGGGAGGCTAAAAGTGGTGAATTTTCATTTTACCCACTCGAAACTAAGAAAACAACCTGTTTTTGCTAAAAATTTAATATGAAATCGTTAATTTTCACAACAAAGGGGTTGCCAAGACCTCTTCCGACGCCCACGCTCAGATTAAAAGACGATCGAATTTTTTCCCCCAATATGTCGACTCGAGTATATGATGTACCCGTTTTCGGCATTAACAGCTGCCAACTGCCGTGCCATGCTGCGATCCGCTCTTATTATTGCAGCTTAAGTTGCACGTTCATCTGAGTAATCAAAATCCCCTGCAGGTGTTCTTCCGGTCCGGATCCATCCCTTCAAGGCAACCATCTTCCCGGCGCTTCTTCGACCGACAGGCTCAGTGCTGTTGCTGGTGACGATAACAGGACAAACACCGTTCCTCACGTCACTCCACTGCACACAGGTCGGTATTTGTGAGCGTGCTTTTCTTTAACGTTTCTCATATTTTCAAACTTGTTGCGAGCCGGCCTGTTAGTTGATGAATTTTAGTTTCCATTTTTTTTTCGGTCGGCTGAAAAGAAGGCGTTTTACATTCGAGGTCTTATTAGTGTTTGTTACAAACCTTATCAGTGTATTGCTGTTGATGGCGCGAGTTCGTTGCTGTGAGGTTGTTGTTCCTTGGATGCGAGTTTCGATTGTTATGCTTGACAAAGCAGCTTTGTTCATTTTTACGCCGGTCTTTCTTGGCAAATAGAAAAGGTTGGGTTTTGGGCTTAAAAATGCGCAAACCTGCGCATGTTTTTACATTTCCGGTGAGTTTTTTTGCCTGGAAAACCAAAAATCACATTAAAATGGCACAAACTTTTCTGTCGCTTTTAAGGCTAACCGTGGTTATCGTTGATCTGAAATAAAAACGTCNACGTCTTATTTTATTGGTGAACAGCCAGCAACTATCTGAATAAACAATGGTTTTATTGTTNTGGAAAGGAAGCCTGCTTTCGTTCACCGTTAAAAGAACGTTTAATCTGTTTTGTTCTGAACTTGCAATCTGAGCACACCTGGGTTGTTCAAATGTCAACTGTGAATAGCCTTGGACGTACACTACTGCTGTGCCTGTGTTGCAACTTGCACACTCTTGCAGCAGAGACTGCCGCCTGCCGAACTTTCGCCAGTCCTCAGCCATTCATCAATGGCACCGCGACTCACACAACTATCCGGAGTTATTCAGCTTCACAATCATCTGCATCAAGTACGTTCCTGCTTTGTTATTAAACAAGATTTTTAAAATACTGTTATGGACTGACTGTCGCGTACGATGCGGGTTTTGGCATTGCACAAAGAAACCGCAATTACTGATTGAGGAACCTTGTGTTCGATCCTGCTAAAGCGGTTTTGAATAACTAGGCTTCAAACTGTGTTTACCTTCACAAAATGAACGTCTTAATCCACAGTTTTATAACTACATACTGCATTCTCAGTCTCCGTCTGGCATCGATTAGGCATTTTCTGACGTCATGAGTCAAACATAAAGCTCTACTACACGTGCCATCAATCATGGTTGAAACTCCAACAGAAGATGAACTCGCTATATCCGCGGATCTGCGGCATTGCATATAAACGGATATACCTGAATATGTGCTTGGAACCACGTTTGTTTTCGTCAGAAACAGAGTAACGCCAGTTGCCCGCTGCTTACCACTGACTTTGCATTGCTGGAAATTACAGCTTCCGGAGGAAGCGGCTCCAGCAGCAAAAGGAATTCTGATGACCAGACCAATATCGCAGACGGCAGGCAGATGTCGAGCAACGGTCGGAATGGTTCTGTCCCGCCTCGGCTCTATCGTACGGCGTACGTCCCTGCACCGAGATTTCAACTAGCAGAGCCTGCCCCTTATCCACAACCTTACCATGCCATGAACAGTGACCCTCAGGCCGGTAATGCAAACCCCGGGTAAGTGTGCGCGTGCACTTCGCCTTTTTCCCGAGTTCTTCGTTGTTTCTCACGGCTTTTTGAAAAGGCGCCGATATACACCTTGTCACGTTGTCACGCTGAGTTTGGCTGCTTGTCAAAACTCGGCAGTTCTGTGCTTATGGGGACCTGGGTTGCTAGGCTTGAGTTTCGTTCGTTTTCGTGCCCGTATTCCTTGTATCGCGGTCTCCTTTTGCGTTCGAGCATCGCCCGTCGCCATCTTTATAAGATATACATTCGTGGCCGTCGGAAGGGGGGGCAGGGCGCCCTTGATCCTCCTGGATTTTGTTAAATTTGGTATTTTCCTGTTAACTTTTTTTGTAGAAAATGTTTTTTCATAGTTTCAAGTCGGTAAAATGAAATGTAACCAAACCACTGTTGGCCACCACTAGAAAAATCCAATATTCCCCCCCCCCCGGAAAAAGTCCTTTCACGCCCATGGATACATTGTTAAACGAACTAATCCATCTGCGCGTGGCAGTGATTAAGCTTCCCGGAACGCATGAACGCTATGCTTTGTTCGGTGTCGCCTGACTCTCCTGTGTTCCGTGTTACGCAGAATGAACGGTTTTCAAGACAACAGCAGTGTAGAAGACTTGTACCAGTCCTCGGACGAGGCTTTCTCCTCGAGCAGTGGTGAGACGCTTTTGTTGCCCGGTCCTCTCTGCCCATCCGCTGGCTGCCCTGTGATGTGTGTTACCACGAGATGAAACGTTGTACTGGTTCAAACCAGTCTGTTCAGGTTTCTGCCTGTTGGTGTGAAAATTAGATGGTGTCACGGTTGTTGAAGAGACCTTTAAAAGAAGAATATAATGGAGTTGTGTGCGTTGCGAAGACTGCGATTAACCTGTTCATTGCGACTTGTCATATCTTCTGTAATTCTTTCGTGTTATTTTTTGCTGATGCTCTTGTTTTGAATGAAGCGGAAAATTATGGAGAAGTCTACGAGCAAGAAGAAATAGAAGAAGAAGAAGAAGAAGATGATGATGATGATGATGATGATGATGATGATGATGATGATGATGAAGAGAGCTCTTCATCGGCTAAAAGCGAGCAAGTGAACAAAGATAGCGGTTACCACGACCCAAGGCACAATGTCGCTGACGACCGCTTCCGTGAAATTTTAAGTGAGAATGTAACGAATGGAAATGTCTTTTTCCCGCTTTGTTTGAAAAACTCAAGTAACTACTCTCCGCAAAGTAAATGAACAAGGAATCGATCTGCAAATTTATACCAACGTGTCGATTTCACGTAACTAATTGATGCCTTGTTTGTCTCCATTGTGGGGAGTAGTTACTTGAATGCAGATATGTGCAAGTTTGAATTATCGCGAACAGAAGCAAGCAGAGCCCAGTCGGTTGTTTCCTCGAAAACTTACAGCGCACCTAGTGCTTTTAGTTGTTTGAAAACTGTCTCGTTTTGTTTTTAGCTTACATCCTGGGTAAAAGTAAGATGGACTTGCTTATCTACGAACTGGAGGAAGGTCTGTTGAGACGCTGCATGAATGCGTCATACCGCAGCGTCACATTCGTCAAACTCTCCAAGCACTGCAGCGCCAAAGCCTTGTGAGTATCTGACGACCGCTCAGCGTTTTTTTTGCCTCGTGACCACGCTCGTGCTTGTCCGTTGAGGTCAAAGGTCGATGTCGGGTGTTTTGATGCATTGTTTCAGTTCAAATCATGTGGAGTTCCGCGCGTTTCAGAATAAATAGTTTGCATGTTAAAATGCAGCACTGTAGTTACAACCAGTTTTCCGACAGATCCGGATTTTAAAACCGTTTTTGAAAGACCGGTTGCGAGCATGCGATACTAACTGCCTTCTCAGAGAAGTCGTGTACACCAAACTGAGGCAAAGGAGAAATTCTCAGGAACAATAATTTCGATTAGGCATCACCTTCAGCTTCTCATTTACAGGCAATTGCTTCTGTTGTGGTTACATAGACTGAGCCCAGCCTGCTTCCACACGTTTGTTTGGTCGTCTTTCCACTATGTATCCTCATTCAGTGGACAAAGTGTTTTTATCAATGCACAGCCGCATGAAGCTCAATCGAAGGCCGCGTGCGGCCACAGGTTGTGCTCCCCTGGCCTGGAAGATAAGTACCAGGTACTTCAAACAAATAAACGTCAACAAGCAAGTAAAAGATGTTCGTTTCAGGCTGTCTCCTCCAACTGAATCCCACCCTGATCGAGAAGTCAACTCACTTCGCCACAAACCAATAGACTTCAGCTTCACTGGCTTCGAAGACAGTTGCTTGGGGGGGTTGCTCGTTCGCGGCGACGTCACCAGCGTCATGCAGGACGCCATGCAAGTTTCTGGGACTTCTCATTATTTAATGTAAGTTGTTTCCTCCCCGGCGCTATTTCACAAGATGAATCTTGGTGCCATTCAATCCATTGCTAGCACCCGAGTTGTAAGTCGTTGTAAGATAAATTGATATTAGTCTGTAAGAAACCATTCTAAATTTGGCTATATGCAGATAAGTAGGGCGAGGGCCACTTCAGAGCAGAGTTTAAAGTCTGGCCGGGTTCGGACTTAAGTTGGTCAAAATGTTTCGGGCCGGCATTCAAAACTTTTTATAACATTCAGAGTAACGATCTTTTTCTTTCGTGACGTAGATATGTTGTGCTGACCACGATGACTTCTGTGAGTGAAGTTATTGTGATTTTTCTTCAGCTAATTCTGTTTGCAAACACAGATGCGTTGTTTCGTTCTCTGATCAGATTAGTCTCACACTTTTTTAAAAATTTCGACAGCGGTGAGGAAATTAGCACGAGATGGCGTTGCTTCGAAAAGATCAATCACTTACACGATTCTTAGCTTGCTTTAATAAACGATGGTCTACAAACCAGCTTTGCATGCCTGTAGCGCTAACCTAGAGAAGTTCTTTTATGCCTATAGCGCCATCGTGGATGTATATATATTTTTTTTCTTGAGAAACATTACATTCCGCAGTATGATCGTTAACTAACAAGCTAGGTTTGTGCTTTTTTAGGTAAATATGATTGCTGTTTTGTGTGTGGTAAAACCGTGTACCTGCGGCTCTACCCACACACTACGCTTTTTGATACCTCGCAGTTGCGCATATCTTGACTCAGCCGGTAAATTTGGCTTTCGGGCCTAAATTGGGCTTCAAAAATAAATGTCGGGGGCGGGTTCAGGCTTGTGATTTCGGGCCGGGTTCGGGCTTCAAATGAGGCCCGTTTGCAATTCTAGTTAGCAACGTAGCTGGTATGGCATTTTGTTCAAAGGTCAGTTTTGTTTGTCCACAGCATTTGAAGAATGATGGTGACCAATATTTGTAAATCGCAGGTCTCAGCAAGTGACTTATCGTTTCGTAGCAACAGTAACGATGCTTTAGAGAACCATGTTTACGCCCGCTTAACAAACAAGCAACCAAAATAATCAAGGTTTGCTGACGCACAACTAGTAGCGGGGAAAGCGACTCCTTGTCTCTGCCTGATCGTGGCATCATTCTAACAGCTGAAGTTGCTTCTTTTTTAATGTTACCATTTTTTCCCTCTGACGGATTAATGACGATTTTCACCAACGAATTGCCACCGCAGCATTTCCCATCGCGTCGTCTCTGAACGCGGTCTGGTCGAAATAAGTGGATTGGCTGGCACTGAAAGAAGTTGTTTCAATGTTAGCACAGCTTCAAATTGCCAATTTACAAATTGTGACTTCTTGTGCTTGGAGATTGCTTGGAATTGAGCTTGATCGTTTAGAGAGGTTGGCGGGCGCTCTTTGTGACAGTGAAACCGCATTTGATGAGAGATGCTGTGTTGAAGGGAAGAGGTTTTAATTACCTTCCCTGTAATTACTTATCTCTGTGAGATCTTCCGGTAATGAGTGTTGATAAGCATCGCTGGGTCAGATACTTAAGTTTTTCCTGCGCTTTTGTATCCACAACGTCGTCGTGGCTCTATTCTTGTTTTTTTCATCAAATATACCTGAAGCCGAACGTGTTTGCTTGCAAGTTGGGCAAACTGTTTGCAAACGTGTTTTGTCGTGCAGGCTTCATCGCAACAACAAAGGGTCAGTCGATTCCCTCACCTTCCACTACAGACCATATTAGACACCTTCGTCAGCACATCTTTCTGCTTTGTGTGGGTGGTTTTCTTTGCACCTATTCACACCATTTTTGTTTTCACCAGTATTTCCACTAACATTTTACTTGTGATCATTTATGTAAAAAAGTTGTATTAATGCGAAAGCGAGCGGGGCTAAGGTAGGGGCTACTGTGTTCCGCTGGCTTTTCCCTTGCCAGCAGTTTTTCTGGTTTTCGGTTTTTAATTTTTACGAAAAATCATGTTCTTCTCCATTGCGAAACGTCTTGGATGGTTGTGAATAATGTTTCCTGCGCGAAAACGACATCTTACTCGCTGGTGTTCATCGCAAGCATTCTTTCTTGTTCTGAAATCAGGATTCTGCTGCGGGCACGTTGTTGGTGCATCGCTGAAAACCCGTGTTATATTTGCTTTCGCGAACGACCTTTCTTGTGCACATTGCGCTGTGGCCTTGATTGCTGGTGTGCTTGCCCATCAAGAACATCCTCGACGAAAGGAGTGCTGTGCTGTTTAGAACGCGCCGTGACGAAATCATGACAGCTTGGTAATTTATATGGAAGAAAATAGGTTTGCGTTCCATACCTGAGGTTGAAACTGAACTTTCGCGTTTGTCGCGTACATTTGCTTTGCAAATTGCTCGGTGTCTTCAGCAAGGCCAGCGAATATCAGAGTTGGTGTTCACATGTTTTGCACTCGCGCGTGGGAGCTCCAAACGTGTTGCAGCAGCCATTTGCACTATATCTTTATGCGTTGTAGACTAAAACTGTCCGCTGTTCGACATCGATTTGACCATCGAAAATGCACCATCGTTTTTTGGAAAATGTGCAAAAGTGGTTTCAACTTAAATCAGTTTGACAGGAGCTTCGTTAACTGGTGCGTCCAGTCACGCGTCACTGACTTTCCTGTCACGTCACGACTCCGGATGTAGTACTCGACTGAACACGGGTGTTTCTTGCACGTTATCTGCAGTGGAAAAAGAAACTGCCGGTGTAAATCACGTCTCGCTACAGAGTATTGAAATACAGAAAAAAACGCATGTGCTGTTAGAAGCTTGCTAAGGATAAAATTCGTAAGCCTTGCGAGATTGTGACTCCACTGAGCAAAAACTTGGCAATTTCTCACCCTTGCCACTTTTTGTTTGCTGTTGATCTTGAAGTGGTTTGAAGCACCCTCGTGTTTTACAGCAGCTGTGAATTGCTTGGGAAAATCCTGCATGTTGTACCATGGCTGAGTTGATGTGTTGGAGCACGGAACCTGTGCTCCTACGCTGAGTTGATGTGTTGGAGCCTGTGCTCCTACTCTGTCTGTGCGTCATCTGTTGCAGGGACTTCCGCTGTCCATATATACCTCGGCGGAACAACACCGGAGGTACTTTTTCAGCAGCAGCGATTCAAGAATGAACAAACTTTGTTGGATCGGATCGTTTATTACGTAATGTGGTTGGCCTTGCAACCTCAACCCACGCGCTCAATGGAGGCGTCACGTTAAAAAAACAAGAGGCTTCAAATAATTTTCGATGAGTAAGCGTATTACGTTGCCATGGCCGCGTTGCTATGCAAACACTCGATTTGAATGACTTCCTTGTCATTGGACAGTTGGTCCAGGCACACGAATGCCGCAAGCAAAGGCAATACGAGATGCTTGCTCATCGAAAATATTTGAAACCTCTTGTTTTTTAACGTGTCGCCTGTTGTTCCGTAACCACAGAATTTCTACCCAGTTTAAGAAGTTTTACTGGCAACTACGTTTCAAAACAGATGCACAGCTGCCAACTTTTTTATACAAGCAAGATTGCAAGGTTTATCGCTTCTTGTTTTACCGGTTTTTAACTGAGAATTTTTCTCCNTGAGTTTTTTTTGCCTGCGTTCATGGTTTGTACGCAGTGATTGCGAAGGTTTTTGTTATTCTGCGAATGTTTTTTTTTACCAGGTTGTGTTGAAGCCATCCCAGTTGCTTTTCCTACTGTAGATCGTGTCTCTCGCAGCGATCACGGACCCCTTTCCGATCATGTTGTAAATCGTGAAACTTCGGTATTGCCATCATGCGTTACGCTGTGGAACAGCTTTGAGCAGGGGTGCACAACCTGAAGTCTTCGATAAGAGTTTATGGCGACCATGCTTAATAACAACTCCTCGTCTGCTGCATGAGGAGGATGCTTAGCAGAAAAGCGGCCAAGCAGTGGTGCGGAACAGTAGCGTAGCCTGAACAAAATTTTGGGGGCTGCCAACTATTATGAAATTTCATGCAAGTAACAATATACTGCCTTTTGGACACCGCCTCTCACAGCACAAAAACGACAAGTTATGTTAGAAATTTCGGGGAGGACTTGACCCCCCCTGGCTACGCTTTGACAGGGAAGCAGGACCGGTTCAGTGTGTAGCCGGTAAAAGTGAAAAGGTTGTGTGCCCCTGGCGTTTAGAGTAACCGTCGGAAATATATTGTGATGAAGTTTCTAGTTGATTTTGTATGTCCTTCCGATCAACGAATACCTACTGTTTAGAGAACTGAGAACTCGTAAAACGGTTTCAGTCACGTTCAGACCGTTTATTTTGATCCAGGCTGTGGGATTAAAGTACGGTGCTTCCGATTCACTTTGGTGCTTTGAAACCAAACTTACATTTCCGATGGACGCATTTTACACTTAAAATCCTCTTAATTATATGGTCTGATCTGCTTCGGCGTTTTGTATATTCTAAGTTATCGGATCAAGTCTTCCAGCTTCAGCGTGGATCCGATAAGTTCTTCCCCCTGAACACTTGCAGCTGCAGTGAGCTCAAATATCGCTGAATGCGCCAAGGGGTCAATCGGTGCTCGTGGACTCGCTGTTGTGGGTAAGCTAGTACAGGTTTATTGAGCTCCTGGAGGCGAAGAAGACCGGGTGTTTTTACCTGAAACGTTGGTGTTGCAAAATTGGAAATGCACGTGCTCAGGTGCAATGACGTTACAGCAGCTGTCTTACCGAACGTTCGAGAGAAATCTGGAATTTTGATGCAGGTGCTCGGAAGTTGACGTAATAATCAGACTTCCGGTTTTCATATCGTTGCGTGGTTGTGGCACAGCTTTCCTTGGCATAAAAAGGTTTTCGGTGGTGACCTTGCTTGGTGGTCATTGTCATGGAAACAGGCGTGGGGTAGTTAGTCGCGGCTCACCAAGCGAATATTGCTCGCTTAATTTTGTGATGCTTACAGCTTGTGTGTGTATTTGTAAATAAACAAGTTAATTCAATTTGCCGTGGTCTTATTTTGATCAACATTTATGTAGGGCAGCCATCCTCAAGAAAGGGTCTTGAACCCAAATTGCGGGTTTGTCTAGTGTAACCGCTCATATTTACATGTAGTCAGTAACATAGTCGAACAGCTGGCGCCAAGCTGATGGAACTCAGTAAGACAGTCCAGTAGCGCAGCTAGCCCAAAATTTTGGAAGGGGCGAAATATTTTGACTAAAAGCGAGCGGCTAATTTGTTTGGGGCACCTCCTCAAAGTACAAAACGACAAGATTACTAGAAGTTTGGGAAGCTTGACCGCCGGCTACGCCTATGGGCAGGGGCGGACCCAGCTGAAAACGATAGAGGAGACGATTTCAGTAATACTTGCAAGTCAAGTCTCGTAACGGCTTCGCTACTGTATGAGGGATGAAGCATACTGCACAACACTGCTGTGGCAAAACAATGGACGACAGAATGGCATTTGTCGCGGTCATTGAGACGTTTCTAACATGACGAGAGACTATCGGAATCGGTTGTGATACGTTGTTTTCGGAATTTTACAAAATCAGGTGACTGCCTATTAGTCTAGTGATGGGTTTTAGAGGATGCGAGTGAGGGCTTGCCTCGGGTCCCCTCTTCAAGGCTCGAGGTATTTGGCGCGTAAATTTTCCTATTTCTTGGTGAAAAAATTGTTATCCACTCATATAATACAATCCGAAGCAGTAGGGGAGAACGGGGTATGTTGAACCATTTTTTGGCATTGCTGTTTTGGTGTAGGCACTAGAAACCTAAAATTGGGGCATTTGGTAGTTAAATCCGTTTAACACATTTACACGCAGATTGTTTGACGTAGCCATTTATATTCTGAGCATAAATTGAAAACGAAAAACATCATTTTTGCGGTTGAACTTACCCCATGCGTGGGGAAAGTTGAACCAAAATAAAGATCTGCCACAAAAACGAACTAATGCAGAATCAAATGTCGGAATACTTACACTTGCGTGAACGTATTCAAAAATATTTAAATCCGTTGTGAACACATCTAACCATTGATGCATGAGGAAGTGGCGGAGTAAGCCTACTTTCACTAGAGCAAATTTGTCTGATTTTTGAAGTCCGATGAAAATACATGTTTCTTTTCGTCGTTCCAGTGGCTTCTGGAAATGGAAGTATATTTACTATGTCACATCTTGAAAAAGAGCACTCGTCACCAATCTTGAAAGTGACGGCTGCTCTTCCTGTTAAGGGTCATTTCTTCCTCTCAAAAATTTCCTTCTCGTTCTCCAATAGTCATCAACACTCCCAATGGGTGTAACATATGAAAGAGTTATTTTGCCAGTGAAGCTCACAGCAGGGGCAGATAAAGCCAGTATGGTTAGGGGTGGAGATATCAGTGACATTTCGTTAGTCAAGTCTCATTACTGTGTCACTACTGTAAGAGATATGAAGTATACGACACAACACTGCTGTGACAAAGCAGCGGATGGCAAAATGATGGCCTTAAAATCGCGAATGCTGTTTTCCGAACTGTACCAAATCATGGTGAATAAAGTTATTTTCGTAGGTTTTAGGGGGAGCGATCGCCCCAATTTCCTTTTTTGATAGAAATCTTTTTGATAGTTACTTCACATGTTTTGCCAAATCATTTGCTATTCCATCACTAAACATTTTGAGTTCATCACTGAGAGCATCATATCCATAAAGATGTTTCGCTACTGAGGCCTTTCGGTCAATGAATGGTTTTAATGACGATGAATTTTATATTGTCTTGCAGCTTTTCAAATTAAAGTGTTTTTTGCTACAGCGTCTGAGTCGGCTGTCATGAAATCTTCCAAAGCAGAATCGCGGTTTGGTTTATTTTTGTTATTAAAGGAATTTTTATGATGTAATGATTGAAAATAACTGTCACAGATAAATTAAACAAACAACAACTAACGACTTGGATCAAGTGGGGTAAGTCGAACCATGGTTCAACTAGCATGACTTGAATGGTTAACTTACCCCGAAGGAGAATTTCAACTTGGAATTTAATTTATATCAGAGGCTTTATATCCAGCTGTACCAACACAGGTGATGAACTCTGATGGACCGATGCTTTGAAGAAACAACGACATCAAACAAATAT
>JGI24159J19872_10006747_pt1 | contig 15015 bp, 7 predicted proteins | sample Ectturendosymbi4_FD_19872 | JGI IMG/M metagenome (IMG submission 19872) | reverse complement strand
TGCATGAGATTACATTTTCTACTATGAAGCAAGTCAAGTCTAAAAATAGAAGTCGAATGTCAGAGAAAACATTGGACGATAGTCTCCGACTTGCTACCATTAACACTGGTAATGCCAGTGGTATTGATGAGGGGACGACAGTGTCAGAGAAACATCGACCACAGGCATCTCACTGATAGAAATTTGTAATAAATTGCTATTTGCTATTGTGCAATAATTTCAATTACGCGCTCGCTTATCTTTCCTTTTTAACTTTTAAATCTTGTGAATCTGTTGTTTTATACATTGTTTTCTTGAAACTGGCCCGCAAGTTGTCACGTTTTTGAAAATTTGCCCGGAGGTCAAAAGCAGCTGGACCACGCTTGTCTACATGAATTGGATAGACAGTCATAGCCGAGTCGCCGAGGGTGTCACTGTTGGACGTTGCAGGATCAATCGTGAGATTTTTGCAAACAAACAAATTGGTGCTGGTCGCATCTTTTCAACCGCATCATCAACATTCCTATGATCGGTTTGCAACTGCGTGTGATCAAGTAAAATGAAAATTTAGCACTGAAAAGACCGAGGTGTTGTGCCTGTCCAGAAACCCAAGCCAGAGTGTACGCTGCAGGTCAGCCTCATCCCCCGCAGCAGGTTGAGTAGTTCAAACAACTTGGGGTGATATTGACGAATGACGGAAGGCACAAAGAGAGATTGATACACGGATTTAATGAAGCAAACGCAATATTGTACCTTCACCATTCCATTATCACAAAACGGAGCTGTCAAACACAGCGAGGCTTTCAGTAAAGCAGCTGCAAACTTCGTAAAGCCACGAATATCAAGCTACTTCTCCGAATATAGATCCCAGCTACGGTGGTTTAGCCACGTGATCAGATTCTGATCATCAGAATACCCCGCAAATCCCCATGAAAGATTAGTGAGGAAAGTCATGTTACAGTAACTACACCCACGGAAAGCGACCCAGAGGCCAGCAAGGACCAGACGGCGTGATTGCAACTCCAACTTGGATTGGTTATGCCCAGGTGTGGAGCCAGCAAACATACAATCAAACTTGATATCAATTTACTGTGAAAAAAAAACACGATGCCAAGTACAACAAATACACCAATTACGAAATGGGTAATTGAAGTGCCATAGCTGCAGGGGTATATATATATACTTGATTATATTACACTTTATCTTCAAAAATTTATACCGATAGGTACCTGTCAGCCGCCGCAGACAGGTGTAGTGTACTTGACTGGTTTAGAGAAAGTTATTGCGGTAGAGTGCTCGATGCTTGCTAGGAGAGCCTCTTTTCAGAAACACATTTTTCAGAAACAAGATATTAATTTAGCGTTATGGCCTTAGGTTTCGCGCGCAACCGCACTCATCAGAAATGACTCTACAAAACATCAACATAAGCTGATCGTAATTCAACACAACGGAAAAGATGGCTGTCTGCATCACTGCTCCTTTGGCTGCGGTTGTTATAGCCGCCGACTGTCCCGTTCAGAGTTGCCAGGTCACCTAAAATTCAGACAAAAAGCGATAAATTATCTTGATTTCACAGTTGATTCCAACAGCTAGCAAATCATTCCAACACTGAGTTTTTGTTCGAATCTCACAGAAATGTTTTACTAAGAAGCAAAAGAGCGAGCCAAGTCTTGCAGTCAGTGTCCCCAGCATGGCAGCGCCTTCCTGCAGACAGTCTTGCGTTCATCGCCTAATGAAGAGGTGTGAGAGACTGAGAGGTAAGCCTACATAGCAAGTTAGCCACTATCTGAGCCAAACTGTCTGTGCCAGATTGAAGTCTGCTACGTCCAGTCTTCCCGTGTTGCCTTACGACATAGAGCAGGGGTCTCAAACTCAAATTGTTTCGAGGGCCAAATGAGTACTTACATGGCAACCCTAGGGCCGCATTATGACGATGACGCAACAATGGCAGTACCTGAACCTTTCTAGAAACAGCTTTTGTATTCTATTTCCTGCGAAAAGTATCATGAGTTGTAGCAGCGCAAAATCACTTTGTCCGTGTTTACCAGAACAAAAGCGGCGGCACGGCGTTGCTGATGGCATTGAGAAACTGTGTCGAGCTTTAAATTTTGCTTTTTAGTCACTTTTTTCAGCCAGCCACAGTGTCTCTGCTGCACCTTGAAAAATTGTGGGTGCGCATGCTTTAGAGAGAGCACTATTACTGCATATAAATTACCTGTACCGTGAATGCTATGGCCCACTAAACTCAGCAGGACAAGTGATGGATTAGGAATAAAATATTATTAGTATTAGTTCTAAGATGTCCGAATTTCAAATTAAACATTGTCCGAAATTTACCTGTATTACCAGGTAAACCTGGTCCCGCCACTATATAGTCCCTTGGGTAAAGTTCGACTTGACTGCTTACACTTTTCGGAATGTAAATTTTAGTTAGCTTATGTTTTGCCTTGTGGCAACATACTGATAAGATTTCGCTCCTTTTGTTTATACTTAGACGTTGACATACAAATCACATTATCACAAACGAAGAATTATTGCGGTTTTACCGAGAGATCCTTCCGAAGACATGTACATTGACCACATGGGCAGCTTTAGAATAAAGGTTGCAGGAACCAGAGGAAACAGCGACCAAATGGCCTTGCCGCGACTCTATACAGTTTTCTATAGCATCCTAAATATACCAACTGTTTGCTGCTCTTACACTGTTTCTTTTGTAGAACAACCCAGTTACGGCTTTCTGGAAATCTGTGAAGATAAATGACTGAACAAACTAAACGCACAGTGGCTTTTAAACATTAAACACACACAGCAAAAGCACGATCCTCTCTCATGTGAAATAATTATTTTATATCATTGGGATGTTTTTTGACATTTTTCCATTTTTCTTTGCCAATTTGTTTGTACCTTTTTTCTTACCACACTTGTAGTTTTCCATTTTGTACCTCCCTTTCCAACGTTCACGATTTTAAAGGCCTTCCCTGAAGTACATCTATCTTACGAACGACTTTTTGCTCATGCGTTCTACCGACACATTTTGTGTTGAGTCATCCCAGAGAGATTCCGTACCTGCGGCTTTGTTGCTCCGTAATTGACGTCAGATAGTTCTTCAGTTTTAATGAAAATAAATTACTTGAGAAGATCGGCGTATTTTCCAGAATTTACTTGCCACATTTTGCGCTTTGCTTTACCCATTTTAGTCTTAAGTTGGCTTACTTTTTCTGTTCTTGCATTTGCTCTTTAGCATTTCACCCGTAACTATTGTTTGCAATTTTCAGGACTGAGGATGGGTAGAGTTACGTCAAATGAATTCGGCATTAAAAAAATTTACCGATAGATTCGACTGCATCGCTTTTATGGAGACTAATTACGTGAACACAGATATGTGCAGGCCCGAATCAACGCAACGTCATGAAGCGGAATCTAGTCGAGCGATTCCCCGAAAGCTAGCAGCAAACCTATGGGCTTTTAATTGTTGCTGGCCTGACAAAAGTTTTAGAATTGATTTGGGAGCTGAAACGGAAAAAGACTGTCTTCAGCTATGAATGGTCTGCTTGCAAGAAAGCGAAAGCGTACCAGTGTGGCTCATGTAGATGCAATTTGAAAAAATACGGATTGTACACAGGTGACCCTTGCCGAAGTATAAAAAAGAAGCGAAATCATGCCAACATGCAAACATTTCATGCCATATACAAACGCTTGACCACAGCTGATGTTTTTCGTTTCGCCTGTATAGCTCGGGGCTGCGTTTTCTTTCTTACCTTGAGGCTTGGTGAAGTTTTCAATAATGTAGAGATGAGTAGAAGCTTACCAGCATAAAACGTTTTGGAGTCTCCAGTTTTTTTATGCTAGTATCTTCTGACAAAAGCACAGNTATACCCTCTCATAATGAAAAGGTTCTGCTTGATTAATAGAGCATAGCAAGCAGGTTTATCTTCACGTACTTCAGCTTACTGGCATCTCTGCTTCCACTAAAATCTACAGAGTTAGTTGTCTTATAGACAAGCAGGTAAAGATTCCATCAGTGTAACGCATTGGTGAAGTTATCATTATCTGGCTCAAAGATACTGTAATTGTAAACTTGATAATTTTTCATAGTTTTATTGGGTGAAGGTTTTTAAAGATATTTGGGCGCTTGAGAACTTTTAATAGTTTTGTTGGGTGTAGGTCTTTAAAATGAAGGCTGGGCAAATCTTACAGCTTTCGACAATTCCCGACATTTCATTTTGTCAAATTTCTAAAGTGAAACTGTACAAGCAGTCGTTACATTATAATGCTCTCCACTGTAAAGCAATAAAGTGTCACTTGATGTTATCATGACTGCTTGCTGTTGTTATTATACCCTACAAGACGACTTTTATTTCTGTTAAAAACATAAAAGGACGATATAAAGATGTGAACTTTATATATTTCGGCATTGGGTGCCATCTGTGCAAGCGCACGGCAGATTACCTTTTATCAGTTTATTCAACAAATCTGATAGCCAGAACGAGGTTGTTTTATTAGAATAGGTGAGTGTTAGAAGTTCCAAAACTTGTAGAAAATTTAAGCTAGAGAAGCAAGCATCAATAGAAGGCAACACACACAAAAAGAAACCGCTTTATTTTAGGATGACAAAGTTTTAAATTGTTGTTAGTGTTCTTTGTTATTTTGGCTGTTTTTGGTAGGTTTATCTTTGTTGTTGCTCTGCAGCGGAGCGATACTTATCAGTGGAAGCGTTGTTTGCAGTAATTTGAAATGGCAACAGTACTGCGGTATATCTTGCCAGACAAATCTTAATCACGAAAAAAGTGTTCCTTTGTAGCATAGCAAGCGAACAGCGATCAATTGACGAAACCACCGTTTATAGGAAACTTGTACGTCGGATATTCAAAAGTTTCTTGAACGCTGCAAAATTTGTGTGGTTCTTTCTTTACAAGTAAAAAGCGGCATTTCTTCAAAAACAACTGACTAACATAAAATGAACTACTTTGAAAGAGACTGCTGAAAAGGTAAAATCCTTTGGGAGCAAGCGTTATATTTTTAGGCGAATTTAGGAAAAATTTTTCTATAAAGAAAATTGCAGTCTTAAGGGTACAATGCATTCGAATGTGGAGCATGTATTGTAAAGAATCGTTTGCTTTTAGACACAAATCTTCGTGAAATTTTTATTCCACATGTAGGAGAGTTAGGCAGTCTACCAATGTTGCAACCACTGCCTTGGCGTAGAACTGAGCTTTTGAAGCCCCATGATAGCATACACAATATGGAGAACAGCACAAGCTTCAACTCAACCCTAAGGAAAGCATAATTTTCTAATCAATTTATGAGATCAAAATTTTGAGAAAAAACGTGCAGAAACATGACAATGTTTTCGCACAGTTCAGAACGCATAAACCAAAGAAATCACATAAAAGTATAGGCTGCTTGAAGTTATGATGGAAATAACTGTGTTATGGTCGATCAATAAACGTAATTTTTAGACGATTAATTTTTCCATTTTGTTCTCTGTGCAGGGTTCGGAACCAATGTTCAGTAAAGCTTTTGCCAAATAATATCAGACAGAGTTAAAGTACTGTATATGCAAACTGTTCGTTTTTGCATGCCTTGCAAGTAACTTGTTTCTTTTGAATGGAATAAAAATGAGAAGTTTACTGGTAATAGTTTTCACTTCGTTGCTACTTTTTCAAACTTTTGCAATCCAACCTGGTGGTAAGTTTTGGGTGAACACATGACGCTTACTGTGCTGTTTTCTTACTTCTGGCAACAATGAGGCTTGGTAAAAAATACCACATTTTAGATCTGTTCTTTAAAAGTGCTGTTAATTTAAATCAAGTATCGTCTATCTAGTTTTTGCAAAAACAAGTTAGCCATTACCCTCGTTTAAAAGCCAACACTTATAAGAAATTGATTAAAATTGGCCGGGCCGAAATGAATGACATTTAGCAGTATTTTCCAAGTACTGTACAACTTTGATCGTCAATTTCATTATCGACGATTTTGTCTCTGTTTTCTGAAGACTAACTGTTGTATTTCGTAACTCACAAAGGCAGTAGCGTAGTCAGACCAAAAATTTATGGAGGGGCAAAAAATTTGAGGGGGGCAAAATGGTTGACTTTAGACGAATAACCCTATTATGTTTGGGTCACCGCTTCTCAAAGCACAAAATGACTATATGTTCTAAAAATTTGGGGGGATGGGCCCCTAGGCTCCCCCTGGCTAGGCCTATGTACCAAGGACGACGGGAAACAACAAACCTAGTTTGTCAAGATCATGCACTTTCGGTTGGGTAACATCTTAGCGATGATGAGCAAAGACATTTCCGACACACTTCTAAGCTTTGATGTATACTCCATTTGAACCTGAAGTTCCTAAGTAGAAGTTAGGTACGCCCTATGGTTTTACCTTCAACGCAGTTGCAAAAAGTGTCTGCAACTCCGTGGTTTCGCCGGTTCCAATGCCTTGTAAAACGTTATGTTTTGTCTGTTTTTATCGACCTGCGTTGTGCAGAGTGTGTGTGCTTATACTATGGACTTCGTGTCTGCTCACACACAAATAAATTAAATTAGATTAAATTTGTAGTTAAAACAAGCTTTTGGTGGTACGGTATTCCTTGACTCCTTGTCTTGGACAATGCACACAAAACAATGCCAATGCTTTGAAAATTTGCATGATTTTGTAAATTCGTTGACTTAAAAAATGAAATTATTTCATTTTTCGAGGTGGTCGCGGAGCATCGGGACAGATTTCTGGGGCACGCTGATCGTGAAAGATATGTAGAAACACTGATTTTAGTACAAATACATTTTGCAGTACAAATATCAGGAACATTTTTATAGACTGTGAATAGCCACTAATGAAAGTAAAGGTTTACAGAAAACCCTTTGGACTTAATTTGCCTTAATAGGTTAGTAAAGCACTCGCTTTGTACAACACAAAAAAATAACTCAAATAAAGTTTACAACTTCAAGCAAAAAGTTCGAATTTGCCTCTGCAAACAGCAATTCGTAGAGATTTTTTCGCTTTCCGCGTGCACAAAGCTGGACGTAACACTGTTGTGAACCCGTTTGAAGTATGCCGAGGATAATAGTTGAAAGTTTTCGTGGATTTGGAAAGATTTTCGTGGAAACAGGAAGTAGTTTTTGTATGGCAAACCCATGGCCGTCGGCAGGGGCCAACATGCTCTAAGATCCAACAATTTCCAAAAAAACTGACGTTAGCAGCTTAAATTCGATTAATTGATTTAATTCTTGCAATGACAGTTTATTTGCCGATATGACACCCACATTGCCCAAGAGCCAGGTTCGCTGTTCTGGTGTCATTCAGTGATGAGCTTGCAGTTCGCTCATGGCCGCTCTTTTCCTGCAGAAGCAGGTTGCTAAACTTGCGAGCAGATTGTTCTACTGTTAGTGCGTAGCAATAACATGGTAAGGAATCTTCAAGTGTTCACTTCAAGTTAACGGCATAGTAGCTAGGCGTTATGCCGCATGCGACAGCTAACGCGGATATCTATGGCAGGTAATGCAGTGAGAAAGCGACTGCTGATAGCGGTAAGCCACGTAGTTTTACACTGTGTGAAAAGAAGCAGGAGTAAAGAAGCATTGTTGCACCAATAAAGTGCAAGTTTTTTTACTGTTGCAGTAATATAGGGCGGGTAAAGCGTTTTGTGAATGTCCATTTGCTTTGCATTGCTTTGTCAGAAACCTGAAAAAAATGAGGAAAATGTCGACTTTGCCCCCCTGGAAAAATTTCTGCGGGCGCCCATGGGTATACCACTACCACTATTTCTTGTAAATTCAATGATTACCTCAAAATATCAGTCTACAGATTGCGATCCAGAATATATGTTTGCATTATAGAGAAAACAGCAGCATTTTGGCACGACATTTCTCAGAAAGAGCTGAACAATGCTCTTCAACTACAGCAGTGGAATCTAAATATCGCAAAGAACGTTATATTGTTTATAGGTAAGTTACATTATTTGTTAAAGGTCGGTAGTAGAGTATAAAAGTCAGCAAACTGTCACAACGTATTAACGGGTCACTCCAAACTTTAACAATCATACGTTTATTTTTTGGCATTTTTGCACCAACTCTGAGCTACTGTATTGAATAATGCGTTGAAATAAGCAAAATTGACAATAAAAATCGAATAGTGCATTGTACAGTATATTGCATTTGTTTTCGTGTAATTCAGAAGCAAATATAGAAGCCTTGCATGGCCGCTGGCACTATTTATTTTACGTGATGTTGTGACAGGCGATGGAATGGGTGTGAGCACCGTAACGGCTGCCAGAATATTTAAAGGACAACAACAAGGGCAGGACGGGGAGGAGGCGCATCTGGAATTTGACAAGTTTCCGTTCATTGGTTTATCAAAGGTGATTTTCTAAAACCCTAAGCAGGATGGCGTGCAATAGGTGATTTTAAAAGGTTTCCATCAACTTTATTGCAAAAATACATAAAGACCACTGCAAACCTTCTGGTGCCACTTTTCTCATTACTGTTCTAGCAATAAAGAGTACTCATTTTAACACCAGGCTTTCTGAATATTCTTCACCCATCGTTTACTGTGCGGTGTCGAAACGACACCAAAACATTGCACGTGTGGTGAAAGGCAAACAACTATACGCCGCAAACCTCTTATCATATTAGCACAGCTATGTCCAGCCTGCGGCCCAGGCAAAGGTTTTGTGCCGCCCAGTTTAAGTTTTCGCTGTAGTAGAAGAATCCTACATACTGACAATTTGTCCGTATTTTGATAATCTTGAATTCGACATTTTTGATGCAGGTGGTCCTCAGTGCCACTTTATCATGTCTGTTACATTGCAGTTAGGATTCGAACGCTTTCAGTACGTTAGCTTAAGCTATATTCGTTTGCTAAAGTCAAGTTAGTCATTCAATGTGCGGCCCTGGTTAAGATGGTGACTTAATTTTTGGCTCAGTAAGCCATTTGGGTTGGACATCTGTATTAGCATGTCTGTCAACAGCTGTTGTTCTAAAACAAATGCAATGTGATAAATACAGGAGAATTAATACTTACAGCTTGTTGTGCCACCAGAAAAAATAACAGGCGTAGTAACAGTACGATGTCTTGAGATGGAAGTTGTATTCACAGTGTTTTCATTGGATAAGTGAAAGAAAAGTTCGACACAACAATGCAACTCACAAAATTAACATTAAGGAAAATTTGATATTTTACAAAGAAAGAATTGCTTTCTTCATGACACACGAAACTACTGAAATTGTCAGCAACCATGTCTAGCTAAGCAACCCTCTCTAGCTAGGTTATTTATAATTAAAATGTTTATTGGATTCTTCCGTATAGATATAGATTCAGTATTTGAAATGTTGTGTTGCGTACGTTTTAGTTTTTCAGTCGAAAACAATGACGTAAAATAATTTCCACAAATAATATTGCAACTTTTCTTCGAAGTTTTTCATGCATATTGTTCACAAGATACTCAGACAAAGGGCCGTTGCCACTTTTTTCTCGCTCTTGAAAACCCAGCTAAGGAATACTATTTTCTACATATTTAGTTTCTATGTCTGCTAGTGCCCAAAACTTAATGCCATATGTATCGTGTTTGTTTGGCATGAATGTAATGAAAGGTAAGCGTAGTTTTAGAGGCGTAAACTGCTCATGCATGGTCAATGAAAAATCATGACAAAATTTCTGGAATGAATAAAGGCTTGGAAAGAATTTGCTTTCTCCAGACCAAAGATCGTTTTCCGTCTTCCGTTAGGTTTATCATCACACATCAAGTATTTCAAAATAGATATTTTACGTAGCATGTTTTTCGGTAAATTTTGTTATTTTGCTTAAAGTTTATTATAAAGTAAATGAATCAAGTATTTTTTTCCCCACAACCATATGGCATATTGAAGAGCAAGAAACGATTCTAGTTCTATTATGCTCTCGCAAAAGTGGTTTGCGTGCCTCTTAATTGGTTTACTTGACAATAAGCCGAAGAATCGCTTCTGGTGGTAACTTTTCCCATGTAAATGCTTGTAGTTTTTGATACTTGTCGCGATGCTCTTGTGGTAGTAGTAAAAATAATGTAAGCTGGTATTCTGTCAGCACCTGATGATAAATTATACTTCTACGCTGTTTCATTTCTTCCGCTAAAGGTTGAGATTGCAGCAAGGATACCATTAGAAGTTTTTCACTGGCTCTACCCTCTTCCTCATCGCTATTATTTTCTACACTCACTTCATCTGACCTACTGTTCAGCTGAAATTGGCAGGAACAGGGGCAACTTCAGTGTGGTTTGACTCATTTCCCTCTTCTTCTTCTAATATCTCATCTTCCGTGACATACCCAAGAATTACATCACAAGTTTTTGCTTTTGACATCAAATGAGCCAATATTAAGATCTCAAGTAAGGCATGAAAACTAACACGCCTCATCAACACGAGATACAATAGACAAATGCTGTTCTTTTTGCTACTCATGTTGCTGCGTAGCATTCGACACCAGGTTTAAAAATCATGCAGAAAAGTTTGTTCTTCTAGCGATTATTATATATTTTTATTATTTAGCCGACTTTTCGCCCAGCTATTCAAGTAAGCTTCCTCCTGATGTCCGTTCAGAACAGACCTGTTGAAAACAGACCACGCAAAGTAATGTACGTCTGTAACAGACCATGTTCATAATAGACCAGTTCATAACAGACCACTTTGATAACAGACCTGTTCATAACAGATAATGTTCATAACGGGTCTGTTTCAAGTGGTCTGTTATAAACAGGTCTGTTTTGAAAAGGAACCGTTATGCATATACTGGTACAATTGAATCAATCACGCAAAAAAACTCTACAAACATGATGAAAATATCAAATGAGCCTAGACAAGAAAACGTTTTTGACATCAGCATTCACAATGAGGGGAAAACCATCATCGGCATAAAATTATCACAAACAACCAAGGTGAAAACGTTAAACTAAACTTGGTCGTCACTAGGTGCGTTTCGAAAATAACACCTCTTTAAACGGCCGGGTACAAAATTCAAAGCATTAAATTAACTGCCAAGGTATCAAAACATAAGTTATAATGACAGCTCATTATTCAAAAGTATAGATTTTAGAAAAGGTTGACGCTTGAATTCATGTAAAACGTGTAACATGCCCACGAACTTTATTTTATGAATTAATCGGCAGCGGAAATGAGGCCTCGGTAATTTTAGTGTAACATGAATAACTGCTTTCAAAAAAGGAATTCTTTTATTTTGAATATTTTTTATCATGTGTCTGGTTTCTTCTATACAGAATCGGTAACGCCTAGCACAAGTTTTTTATCCACTAAATGCCATTGCACATCATAAAGCATGCCTATTTCAGACTTATGCGGTGGACAAGCAAGTCGCAGATTCTGCCAGCACTGCCACTGCGTTTGTTGGAGGAGTCAAGACAAACTACTTCGTGATTGGATTGACGGCTGCTGCACAAAGAGGCAACTGCAGCAGCAGCCTTGCAGAGGATCGAAAAGTCACCTCTGCTCTAGTAGACGCTTTCAATAAAGGTATGAACTTCTTCGGTATATAGTCAGGTAAGTAAAACTGAGCCATGAAACAGATTCCTGTCATTGTTTTTATCGTTTCTGACAAAAAATAAAAGTTTGTGAAAAATGAATATAACCATTGAGGGCTGTGGCGGAGCTAGTTCAACGACGATTCGGTTTGTGACTTGGGTTATATATGTGCCACATTTAAAAACAAAGCATTCTTGGTTGCCACCCTTTGTACAATGTGGATTTAGCAGTCAAAGATAAAACAGTAAAATGAAAAAAATAATAAAATTCCGTCAAACGGCATCAATTTCATAGCTAGCGCCATACAGTTGTCACATTTTATTTTAAAAAATGAAAAAATATAATTCAATCGCCCAAAACCAAAACTGTCGTTCCAAATTTTTCTGTGAACAAATGCCCATAAAAGTTAAAACAGTATGACAATAAACACAATGCATTCTCTAACGCTAACCAACTACAATACATTCTAAACAACACAACGAATTCTCTAACCAACAATATAACCCTTTGTTGAAAGTACAACAAAAATCAGCCCTTTTCAAAATTGCATTAAAAGGAGGTCAACCGCTCTACGCGACTGTCGTATGTGGACGCTATTCGTGGTTAAATCATCATATTTGACTAATATTTCAAGGTCTGTTCAGTTAAAAAACTCTGCTGCCCGTTTTTCCAGGTAAATCAGTTGGAATCGTTACCACGACCCGCATAAACCACGCAACACCAGCAGCTGCTTATGCCCACAGTCCTGAGAGAATGTGGTATGGAGATGCTGACCTTACTGAAGAAGCAAAGCGTTTTGGCTGCAAAGACATTGCTCAACAGTTTGTCAATAAATCGCATATGTTTACTGTAAGTAGCTGCAAACGTTTCACTTTCTGCTTTTCTGAAATACACCCGTCTAGCTTAGTCTTCAGCTTAATTCTCCTTAAAAATGCGCAAAGGTTTCTTGTTAAGCTAGATCTTGTACTAGTCCAGGGGCTCTCAACCTTTTTTCTCCCGTTTACCCTTTGCCAGCTTCCTAACATAAAATTTACCCCCTGTTTTTTGTTTACTGACTAGCGCTGTAGAAAAAACAGATTAATGTAACTTCAACATCATTAAATTTACCCCCAGGATAGGTAAAATTTGCCCCCAGGGGGTAAATTTACCCCCGGTTGAGACTCCCTGTAGTCGATTATAACTTCGTTTATTAATATTTCGAGGTGCAAATAAATGCCATCTCGTATTTTTAAAAGTATAGTTTAAAAATTATTTAATCAGCAAACTCGAGCTATTGGCGGTGGTTTACTGAAAGATTAAGATTTTTCATTTTATGTGTTCATGTTTTGACTATGCCTGCTAATATTTTATTGCGGTTGACCAAATCATTTGTGCGTTTTTTCGTATTGCAACATAGCCACTTAATAATTTCTTAGCTATTTTGGAACTTTTAGGAAAAGAGCAATTTCTTTGGTGAGAGCTAAAAAAAATGCAGTGGAGCTACAGTAGACGTGAAAAAATAACTAGAATAACTTACGTTTTCCGAATAAGCTGCGTTTTTCGAAAAACGGTGAAGACTTTTGTGAGTATTTGCTAAGGTTACACTGGGAGGCGGGCGGAAGTATTTTCAACCAAACACCACAACAGATCCTGAATACACAAACAAAACAAACAAGAGACAAGACGGACAAGATTTAATCAAAGAATGGAAAGACAAACAAGCGGCTAATAACAAGAATGCCAAATACGTTTGGAACAAGCAAGAGTTTGATCAGGTCGACCCAGCAAGTACTGACACGCTTCTAGGTAAGTATTATGCATGCACAGCGGTAGCAGCTGCAAGAGTTGAAACCACACAAATGTTTTAATGTGTTTTATTGCAGAATATATGTCACGTGTACGTGAGTCTTATCAGTTTTCGAAATACATGTTAAATATTATCTTGTCTTGGAAGCAAAACAAAAGAAAAGACAGAATTTTGCAAGGTTCAAGAACGCAGAACCTTTGTTCAAGAACGCAATGCCCAATCCGATTCCGGATACAGCCTTACACCGAAAAACAGTGCAACAGACTGGCAGAAGTGTTGTACTTAGTCCAAGACCATCTCTTTTCCTTTTCGAAAACGCTTGCCCCGCTCTGGTTTCTTTTGACAATAAGCGTAATGCACTTTTGAACTAAATTTTTATTTGACTTAAATAAGACTTTTTAAGCTGTTTCCCTCAGTAGCAGGTTTTTAAGTGTTGTGTAGAGTAGTCCTATCGAAACATGCATGAGTTCCGTGTTTTTTGAGTAAGAGGTGTTACTGCCAAGATGGTAGTGCATGCCTGACGTGTGAAAACAAAACTCTCGTCTCCACCGTCATTTTTGCAAAACAAGTTTGACATTTTGATGGACGAGCAAGCTTCGCAATGGCGTCCACTTAAAGAATTCCCGTGTAGGACAAGCCGAGTCGACGCGCATGACTCATAGTTAACCTCGGTTGTTCACGCTTAACCTGTAAAAGCAATGTTGCTATTTCGGCTAGAGCAGTGGTTGTGAAACATTTTTTCCCATTCCTCCCTTACAAACTCAAACTCTGTCAATTCCTCCGCAACAAAGATCACAAAGGTAAAAATTTCATATTACCTATGTTCAATGTTGAAGAAACAATGGACGACTATGAACCAAACACACTTTTTATAACATCATTTACTGCAAGTATGTACTTTCCACGATGGGTGTAAGCAAAGAATCGATCAGCAAATTTTTAATAGGAAATCGATTTCACGTAAAATTACGCATCCTCAGTCCTGAAAATTGCAAGCAAAGCTTACGGGTGAAAAGTAGCAAGGTTGAAGTAACCACAGAGAAAAAAACAAACTCATGACAACAATCAAAATCTCGTAACACAGTAAAAATCTTCCTCCGATCTAACAGCAGAAAAAACGTAGAGTTTGACATGTTGATCGAGCAACACAATATAATTTTACGGGACGATTTATGATTTCTGAGCTTATGTTACGATATTTTGATTGCAGTGTTGAGTTTGGTTTTTCTCTGCTGTTACTTCAGCCTTTCAACTTTTCACCCGTACGCTTTGCTTGTAATTTTCAGGACTGGGGATGCGCAATTTTACGCAAAATCGATTTCCTATTAAAAATTTGCTGATCGATTCCTTGCTTACACCCATCGTGGAGAGTACTTACTTGAATATGGATATGTGGAAGTTTAAATCCTCGCAAAAATTGAAAGCAGAGCGCAGTCGATTGATTCCTCGTAAGCATGCAGAAACACCTGTGCTTTTAAGTGCATTTTGGTTGGGTTTCACCCAGCAAATTTTGAGTCTAGGTTTTGTTCTTTTCACGAGCTTCACGTGTTTTCTTTTTCTATTGAATACTAGCTTCAAAACAGTGAGAAAAGCACGAAACTTGAGTCGAAAAACACATCTGGAAATCTGTGCCAGGACAAATCACACCTTATTATTCTCGGTAAATTTTTGAGTGTGCTGCTCTCATGCGAATAAACAAAATCATACCTCCAGAGATGGGTCATCGTCTGGTTTGTTGCTTGATTG
>JGI24159J19872_10006742_pt1 | contig 15018 bp, 8 predicted proteins | sample Ectturendosymbi4_FD_19872 | JGI IMG/M metagenome (IMG submission 19872) | reverse complement strand
CCGCGACAAGGCCATCTGGTCCTTGTCACTGTCAGTTTTACAATATTGTTTGTTCCAATTACTGCGATGCGCTGATCATCTTTTGGAAAATTTGTTGTTAGTTTGACCAACATACTATTCATGACATATTACACAAGTCGCGACGTAAATGATGGTCTCGTAGCGCCACAACTGAGTGTTTTCAATTTCAGGTTTTTGTTTTGTGTTCTGGGTGTGTTCCCTGCAGCTCTTCCACACACCGTGCGCCTGGTAAGAAGGCTGCAGTAACAATTTACAAGGTCTTGGTGAGACCCGGCCGAGAGTCGAACTCGACCTACCAGCACCGAAGCGGACGCACTTTTCGAGTCGAACTCGACCTACCAGCACAGAGGCAGACGCCACTAACTGACCACCACAGACGGCCAGAACACAAAACGAGCGTAGCAATCAAGTAAAGCGCCGTGCGCTTATGTCTGAAAGAAGGGCGACACTTAGTGCGCGAAAAGAGCGGAGAAATTTGAAATTAGGGAACTTGCCGTAACATGCTGAAAAATTGCAGTTGTATTGAAATTGAGCAACGTTACCTTTGCAGAGTTCTTCATTTCAACCGCCAACATTTAATATTGATAAGCCCACCTAATGACTAGGCTACAGCTTATGGTGCCTATTGAAAATATCCCACTGAACATAAAAATAACATGAGATGTGCAAAGAAGAGTGTTTTTTTATAATTTTGGTGACTGTAATTAGGGGTAGGCCAACGCCTAAAATACGCTTTCTACCGGGGCAGTTAAGGTGAACGCTCTTGTCCAAGGAACGCTACGGCGATTCGCTCAGTGGCTGTGAATCGACCACCCGACCTTACATGGATCGACCACCCAACCTTCAGGGGCGGACACTCTACCGCTAAACTACCGCGCCCCTGCGAAATGTTCCTCGCCAATGCCCAGGTGTCAGTTGATGTTACGGTGTGCAGTGGGCGTTGCAGAAGAACCAACGATAAGCGAAAAAGGATTAAGCTGACCTTGACTATTTACCGCGATTTCAGGCAAAGCCTTTTTAATCAGATTTTGAGAGGAGGGAGAATATAAATCGCGAACTACCGGAGCCACAATGTTAGCTAATTTTCGATCTCATGTCATCTCTTTCCTTTGTGCAAATAACTTTGATTAGGGTGGCGGAAATATATTTGTCTGTAGAGGAAGGTGTAGGGACTGGGGAACAACTGCCCCCTATGAAAGAGTGTTACAAAAAACTGATATCAAGACAAAATCTGGGGATCTTTAGCACATTGGATTTGACCCAGACTTTTGAGTAAACATTTCATCACTTTGTTCGCTCCGCAGTCACATGTCGTGTTTTTAGGTTAGCGTACCAGTCCAGTGCTTCTAAACACTAAAACGGAAAGAGTTAAAATTTTCAAACTTTTAAAAATTTGTTTAAAAATTATCAAGAAGAGTTAGAAATTTTAAACTCCTTTCAAAAATTAATTTATAATCAGCACAGTGCCGCTTCCCGGAGGGTGCCGCCAGAGGCCCCCACCACTCCCCTTGCTACGCCACTGGAGGGGAGCCAACATGTCTAGGACTAAATTAAAGTGAAATAAACACACAGGTAAGTGTAAATACTCGATAGTTTGGAGAAAAAGGCATTAGTTGTTTTCTCATCCAAAGCAATGACTTTCCGAAGCAAGTTGTGGCTATGAAAATAGGAATACGCAGAAAAAAGGTGTGCAACAAAATGCCGATGACAAGGTTTCTAAGAATGCATAATGTTTGATTGGGTACTCAAAGTTAGTTGCACGAAGGCTCAGTGTTCGGATTGGAAAACGTGCTGTATCAAATCCTGCGGGAGTTATCTGAAGACTTGAGAACAATCTGAACGAAAGAGATTCACCTAATCGTTATGTACCAATGGCAATTGAAGGCCACCATGTCCAGAATCTGTTCTGCAGCTTTGATGAAATATGCGATACTCGGGCTTCAATTTCTATTTAAGAATACAGTATGGGACAAATCTCAAAAGAAAAATTTTAATTCGGAGATCAAGCTTTTATTTTTTCGTTCGTGTAATGATCATTCTCGAAGTAACATGCAACTCAACAACCAAAAAGTAAGTGCTAGATGCCAACTGCTGGTTGAAACTAAGTTATGGTTCGTGTAGCATTGGGTTGTTCACTGTTTTCTGTATAGAAAAAAAGAGAGGTAGTAAGGTTGAATAAAGCAAGGGTCCACAATGGCAACGTTAGATCGGCACTGCACAGTGTCGAGGTCAGTGGTGCCTGAAGCTAACCTTACACAACGATGAGCAAGTTCAACCACTTTTTTTCGATCGAATTGGGACAGTGCGACAAAACAAGTAATAATGTCAGATGCAAATTGAATATCTGGTAAAGCAGCAAATAGACTTCGCATTTACTTACTTTTCAATGGCAAATCTAAGTAAGATTAATTTTCACTGGATTTTCAATGTTTGGAGTTAAATTTTTCACTGAGAATAGCAGTGAATTTTTCAGTTTTAAATCAGTCAGGCGCGAACTTGCTTTGCTTTTCATCAATTACATAGATGAAAATGTTTGTTCGAATGTTTACAACACACAACTCCAAGCGAATTTTCTTAATTTTTGGAAGTTTTCACAGGCCAAGGATGGCAAGAAGCAGAACTTTCGAAAGCACCAAGGACTGAAAAAAGTTCATAAAATTTCGTTTTCAATACTGAAATTTTTTTTTAGTCCCATGTGTATACTACTTGTTTATCACCATATTCATCATCGTTTTGTCCACTAAGTGAATATGGGTTTGTAAATGCAAAAATGCAGTCTTCTTTAGCAAAATCACAAAAGCGCCTTACACATTAATTTTGTAAAAAAATAATCTTTTCATTGCGTTTTCTCAAATTGCTAACATAAGCAGCACATTCAATCTGCTCCCAGTGGCGTGACTGGAGGTTGGAGTCAGGGGAAAACATAGCTGCTGGGGCTCAATGAGCACTCTAAGGGTCCTACCGCCCAACATTCATAAAACAAATTGAGAAATTGTAGTGAATCTGGATGTGTATGACTACACTAAAATCCTAGATCACAGCTAAATATTCCGGAAAACTTCCTAAAAACGCAAGAAAACAACAACCTACTGTAAACCAAAAGAATACTAGATACCAAAATAAAAGTTAACCTGGAGTCCGGTTTTTGCATCTACCTAGGCAGGAGGACGGTTCGAACACCTGTCCCCAGTCAGTTACGTCACTGTCTGCTGTTTCAAACATGGAAAATGGCTCATATCCTCATTTTCTGACTGCTGCGTGAACAGGTTCACTTTATCTTGAATGCAATGATATCAATTACGAAAGTTTGGAAATCTTTGTTCTTGCCCTGCAGTTTCAAATCAACTAAAAATGATAGATAAAATAGCCGGTTTATAGCCGGCGTTTATCACATCAAAGATCTCTTTCTTCAGGTTGCTCTTTTTCTCTTTCAGAAAATCACAAAACGCTTGTTGCAAGCAGATGACCGGTAAGTGCAATGATATTAGTGCGAAGCAAAAGCGATAATAAATGTTGGAGAGGTTCACTAATTTTCTTTATTACGATCACCTGGATCTTAATGCGCCACTTCAAAACATTCAGTGCGCCATAGGTTGTCCACCCCTGATCTATATGAATTGGATAGACTGTCACAACCGGTAAGGCGTTGTACTAATCAAAGCAACGGAGTAAATCGTCCATTCCGGAAAAGCTGCACTATATGTCAAATGTTGTCAAGGACAGCTATAATTCAAAACTGCACTCAATGTAGCCAATCTTTTCCATCCTGGAAACAAGCGCGCACTGAATTCGGACACCGAGATAAAGGCAGCGGGTTATAGAGCCATACGATTGGTCGTGGCATGTCAATTCAGTACATGTTTGCGGCGCGCCTTTAAAACCCCCACTCGCTGCAATTGCAGAGGAGTATGAATTTTAGAACGAAACAAGCAGCGGCACACTTACAAGATTCAAAATACAGTAGTTCGAAACAACCTTGCCAATTTGGTTGCCACCGAGCCTAGCTTGTTACCTTGTGCTTCTGTTAGAAAAGAAAATCCGGAATTATTCATGGCCAGCCAAACAATGGTTTCCTACAAAAAAGTTACAGTCCACAATCTATTCCAGTTCGTGGCAACAGATCCAGGCGGTTGCTTGTTCTGTCAGAAAGACACAGCCCTTTGGTACGGAAGGCCTGTCTTTCGAAAAATGAACAGTCCGTTTTACAGCCAAGCCGCAAAGGTTCATTCGATGTAAAATCCACTTGCATCAAAGAAACGGCTCGAATCAATTGCTCAAAGCTGCTGTCAAGAAACACAGCATGGTGAGACCACGTGACGATGCCGCTCTAGGTGCGTACGGCAACTGCTCGCGCACAGCCTTTTTCACCACGAAAGTTTTGAATGATGCTGTTAACGAGTCGCTCACCTCTTGGAGGTGTCTTATCGAACCATGTTGTGTGGCTTATAAGCAGGTCGCACCAAAGGACACCTTGTTGCAGAAGGATGTCAGGAAGTCGGACTTTACTTTGTCTCATTTGGAGCGCAGTACGCGGAGAAGGAAAAGGAGGTGTATCGTATATTTTTCCGCATTACCACTTCAAGTATCATTTTCACCAACCTGTTGAGACGGCTGTTCGTCTTCGCCGGCTCTTCGCCGGGAAGTTTCGAGCGAAGCGGCTTCATTGTATGACATGTTGATTTTCTCCGCAGCGGTAACCGCGGATCGGTGAACTCTTCTCGAACTCAGTGCCATCCGTTGCCCATCTTTGTGACGGCAACTGATTTGACGTTCACAAGCGCCCCCTAGCTGTGGGCATTTTTGTTAAACATCGTCAGTCACAGAAATTGCCGCGAGCACCGCATGTGCCTCAGGTCCTGCTGAAGTGGTTCCGTCGCTAGCGTGTTGTTTTGCAATATGATGTTTTGGCGAAGCACCGGGAAGCTTTTACAAGGATCACCTTTGGTGTCTGTGCTTGCAGAGGGTGCAGCATTGTTAACGCTTGCAGAGGGTGCAGCATTGTTAACGCATCTCATTTAACACGATTCTTCAAATACCACGCGCTCCAGATATCTTTCTTTGAAATGCGTCGCGTGCGCTGGATCGGCATGTGTGCGGAATGGACGACGGGCTATTGTCAAAGCATGCCCTGTATCAGGGTCTCAAACGCGCATCCCGCGGGCCCCATGTGGCCCGTGAGGTCGTTTTTTGCGGCCCACAATGCTTTTTGGGAATTTTCAAATAATTATTATTTGTGTTATTTGGTTTACTGACCGGTGTTTAAACGTGTTCGGCTAGCGAGAGAACAAGCTCTTTTTACGAACGTAGAGTTATGTTACTTTGGTCCTCATTTGGCCCTCGGAGCAATTTGATTTTGGGACCCCTGACGTATATGGATGGATAACTTATGCCACTCAACACATTGGTTGTCCTAGAAAAATTTACAGTAAAAAGACGTATTGCAAAAAGATTTGAAAAAATTTGGGATTAACCCGAAAACGTGGTAGCAACTGACGAATGATGCTAATTCAAATCTACAAACATCGTGAAGTTTCAGAATATTCCGAGTTTTAAACAGAGGTGTAATGTGACATTTAAAATTGCTATATGTAATAGTTTGTACTATGTTATTTTGCACTACTTCCCGTTGTTGCAAAACATAATTACTAGTTGTGCCCCATGAAACAATGCAGTATTTTAGATGACTATCTACTCAATAGCTCAGTGGTTAAGTGTCCGCCTTCCAATTGGAAGGTTGGATGTTCGATCACTCAGCCACTGAGTGAATTGCCGTACCACTCCTTGGGAAAGAGCGTTCACCTCAACCGCCCCGGCAAGAAGCACAATTCAGGCTTCGGCCTGCCGCCAATTGCTGTCACCAAAAAAATAAAAATATCCACTCAAACACAGAAGTCACAGTAGTCATCTGGTACTTACGACAGTCAGTCAGCTGTGATGTTTTAGGGCAGGAGTCCGCAAATAGCAGGTCGCGTGCCAAATAGGGGTCGCGAGGTCTTCCAGTCGCATTTACTTATTTATAATGACAAATCTAAGTTAGATTAATTTTCACTGGATTTTCAATGTTTGGAGTTAAATTTTTCACTTCCACTTCAAGTCACGAAATAATTTGAATTTACCCCTTGATATTAGCATCACGTCTGTGTCATTATGTACCAGACAGAATAAATGCAATCATTTACTATTTTATATGCAAATCTTCGTAAAATTTTGTGCAAAAAATGGCTACTGTCAATAGTATTCTCAAAATTGATATTCAATTATAAAGTGTTTTCCGTAAAAAGTATATGTTCAAGAAATGATTGGGTTGCGAGAATGAAAAACTACTTTTTTAGGGTCGTGTCACAAAGCATTAGCCAGCCGCGCTTTTTGGGCAAGGGTGTTCAACCTCGCAACACTGCGGGGCCAATTGCCCATAACCAGATTGGTCCACGGGCCACGCCTGCATGTGTCAAGCTCTGTGGGTTAGACAACTCGATGGGCACCTACGGGAAGATTGATAATACCCTTCAAACCGCAATGGTTTCATTAAAAGTGGATTCTGGACCTTTCCACGGGGACACAAAAGTTCAGCTCTCGAGCCAATTTTGACCCATGTGTTGCACACCATTGTTTTAGGGAATTGGTAAAACAAACATCTTTACCTTTTTCTGAAGGCTGCTGCTCGAGAACTCCTGGGTATGACAGCGACATCAGCTCCTTCGGGCTGAGTCATTAGCCATGCAATACAGGCGAATTGTACAGCTAGAAACGCGGCAAACTTGACGTACTTATCTTTGCTATTCTTATCCTTATGAGAATGAATCCACATTTGGGCATGAATTGAACATGAATTAAAGTTGGTTTGATTTGCGTAAATGTAATTTTAGTTGGAATTTTAGTTCAGTTTCTGGTTTTCGCAAATGCGCTAATTTTAATTCTAATCTATTTTTAATCCTAATCTATTTTAGAAAAGCTAAAAAAATTATATTTGTCCAAGTCTGCTTGAAAGTAACTGTCATTAATTATTATTTGGAACGAACAGGATTCCAATGAACCGCGATTGACGTGTGCCCAGAAATTTCTCGAATGCCGAAATTGCAAAAGAAGTTGATGTTGTTTTTCGCATGCGATGCACAAACAGCCATGTGTTTTGGAAGGTTTCTCTGGGTTGTTTCTGCGATTAGTTTGCGGCATAAAGTGGTGTATCTCAATCTACTGCAGCTGCTTCCAGGCATTTCTGAAAAGATATAAACGCACAATGTGATCAAAGCGTTCAGTAGCACACAAAGCCAATGAATGATTCTATCAATTCAGTCGCACGAAGTTCTGTACTCCATCTGGAGTGCCACGAGTGGTCTGCAGGCACCCATCGCCGCTTGGTTGCGCCGTGTATCACGCAGCTGCTTTCGGCGTGAATGCTGCACTGGTGGATGGAACCGCGCGTGAACCGTTTCCTTGCACCCACGCATTGATACCGAGCGATCTCGCCTGAGGTATTCTGCCGGAACCATCGCATCTGAAATCTCTCTATTCGCAGGAGAAGTGACTCGACGTTCAGGGATTTGCGAATTTCACATCTTAGGACATTGTCACAAAGTGCCACGCCGTGAACTTTACGCAATAATCCTAACTCTGCAACTGTACTTGAGATAGCACTCTTTCAGTCATTACACAAGGTTCATAAGCATAACTGATGATCGAAACAAAGACAGATTTAAAAACTGAAAGCTTTGCAGTGTTTGAAACCTCTCCCGTTTTGTGACCAAAAAGCGAGAAAGCTCACGCACAACTGCCTTTGCTTAACCAATCCGTGTATCAATCTCCTTGTTCAGTTTTTCGTCACTCGTGAATCCCGACGCATGGACTGTGTTCCAAAATACACCTTGACCACTTGCTCAACTTGACGTTATCTCAGCCAGGAATACCGTAGAATATCACATTGGGTGGGCCTACAGTTGCGAAATTGCGTCAGAAACAGGTTTTGAAATGCAAGCTCAAAAATGTGCTTCAGTTTAAATCTCAAGCTGTCTTCTGGAAAATACAGTACCATTATCACTAAAAAACCTGATTTCAATACTGCTCACGATTTGTTTTTGAAGCATGTAGTAACACAACAAACGAAGTTTCAGCAAACCTTAAACCAGGTGTGGCCAAACGTTTTGGGCCGAATTCGTGACTGCCTGTCCACTGGTGGGTACAGTGCGATAGACGTTACTGTCAGCAGCCAATGTTGTGGCACTGCTGTCCAGAGCCGGAAATGTGGTGCTTGAAAAAAACGTGCAAGGTATTTGGGGGGCCAGAATAAAATGGTCAGCGGGCCATAATTTGGCCACCCCTGTCTTAAACTGTGGCTACTTGCGCTAAATCTTTGAAAATAAATTCACGCAAATGGTAATCGATCGCAGCATCGTTCAATTAGTGCAGTGCTTCTCAACCTTTCGTGGTTTGTCACCCTTTCCCAGAGACTCTCAACATTTGTGGCCCCCTGCTCATCAATACGATTTTGCAATATCACCATAGAGCTTTTTAGTAAAGGCCTCTGCTCGTGGCCCCCGGGGCACCGCTCCGTTCCCCCAACGGGGGCCGAGAGCTCCGGATGAGAAACCCGGAATTAGTGCGTGGCGTTAAGTAACTATGTTTAAGTATTTCAAGGAATAACAATTTCCTGTTTTAAGTGATAAGCAGATAAGGCACTCTTTTCCCTAACACAGATGTGTGGTATGATCACCTATGGTCCTTTCTGTTCACGATATATTGAGTCAATGCGACTGGGACAATTGCAGTGGGCAAATTGTAGCGTTATTTTAAGACCACCAGCTTGGTACGAAACAAACGTTCTTTTATCATTGAATGACTGTGAAGAGAATGTTATGCGTGTGAGGCGATATATAACCTGTCACTGCAGCATAGCTGTTTCAAGAAGTCTCACAATTGGTTTGCACAGAAGAACTGTCATGCGTCGTAACAGCCCCGGAAAAAGTGATGCTGTCTATTCTTTATAAAATTTAAGAATTGCAGCAAACCCACGAATCACATTCACGAACCATCAGGAGTCGTGATTACTTCCTAAGTGTTAAGATTTTTAACAAGGATTAAGTACACATTTTTAGCTCAAAATACACAAGGCTTTTTTGTGAAGAATATTTTTTAAAACTTTTACGAAATTCCCGTTACGGTTTTCAAGATCAGAAAATTTATTTGATTCCGTTTTGTCAATAAACTATGTCCAGATTAATCAAGAAATTGATTTGTTGCTATTGTCAAAGATATGTAATATTTAAGAAAGAAAGGCGCAAAAATTGTTTTTAATATATAATGCGATTAGCGCACTAAACGTTGCGTGTACTAAAACTTAAACAAATCTTTGACGATTGCATTGCATTTTAAGGTTTTTAGAAGATCGAATAGAAAACGCACTTCGCTGTTTAATGGCGAAGTGTCCGAAAAATAAGTTGAAAATGAAAACGCCGTCAACCAGCCGTTTCTTCTCTAATTACGTTTAACTGGACAGAGGGAAATCTGTAGTTTCTCGACAAGTGCTTGTCAACCGTTTTTCATTTACCTCTTTAAACTGTAGTGAAATTGCCTCCCCCCACCTTGACAGGTGAAGACAGTAACGAAAATGTACACATTTTTATGATGCTCTCACAACACTTTCCTTTCAATTCTAAGCTGACTGGTGGAAGACGTAGCCTGCGATCAGTGCAAGTGTGTACGATGTTTATTAATGCAGAAACTCGAATGATTCTTTCAGGTCATCGTTTTAAGCAATTACGTTTTGAGCGTCTTGGGAATCCAGCTCCAAAGACCTCAAGACTTCCTCTACATCTCCTCTGTCTGAGAATAAACAAGAAATTAGAATTTGAGTGAAACCATACAAATGAGTATTAACATTTATTTCTTACAATCGGAAAACAAATGGCAGTAATAATTCTCTGAAACTTTATGATTTCATAAACTGTTATCTGCAGTTCTAAGTCTCACAAAAAAAGTCCCACCCGTGCGGATATTGTCTCCTTCCTTTTCTTCGTCGTCAAACACACTTCGTTCTTCTTCTGAAAAAAATCATGACTACAGCTTAATGCACATCTTCTTACAATGAATGAAAATATTGTGGTCAATAAACTTTCTATTGGACACAAAATCTGTACTTCTAGTGCCAACTACAGTTTTATTGAATGTTGATTGTCTGAAGGTTTCAATTTTTTCTGTTACCGATGACTTCAAGACCGTTCAAGTACAAACTTGTATTCTTTTCCAATTTTCAAAAACGTGAACACTTCAGTGACAATAACTCGAACATCATTTTTGCTGCACAAGTACGATATTGTGGACCAGAGTAGCTAACTTAAATATTGCAAACGTATTACAAAGAGTAAACATGTTAAAAGTAAATTGCAGGATTTCCTATATTGCAAACTCATTCACAAAACCAAAGATTAGTACATCACCCGTAGCTAAAATTGAACCTTGTTTATTTTGAAAAAACAATTGATAATTGATTCCTACGTTTTCATAAATATTATACAACTACCAGCTATTTTCGCATCCAAAGCTTGCAACTGATCCTCTGCCTCGTCTTTGCTCATTTCCAAAAGTAGCTCATCTGCCACAATCATCATGCCAGCTAGATAACTGTCAGGGTCCTACAAGAAAATAATCATACTTTCCATTAAAAGAAATCGCAATTTGCTATATATTCATGATTAATCATGCTCGAGTGCTTTCTGGCACTGCGCAGCTGTTTCCAGTCTCGTTTCAAATCGTTTAAATGCATTCGTTCTTTGGTTTGTTTCAGAATAATTCAAGCGTTAACTTAGTACCGAATCGCCTGTACAATCTCGCAAGGACGCAATAATTCAGGAAAAACTTTCTTTGCAGTGAAATTAATGGAAATGGTAGCAAATTGAAGCATCATAGAATTCTATCTCAGCGATGCAACTGTAACGAATAGCTGAATCATTTGCACGTAATACGTCAACATTGGCGACGTCGTTGACAAATCGGCTAAGGACAACGAGCAACCCAAAGATAAATCACCTCAAGATATCAATATCGTTATTTACAAACAACACCAAAAGCCCTCCATCTTAGACAAAATTGCATCGGCTGTGAATGAACTGTATCAACTTGTATGCTAGGTGGTTAAGATAAAGCTTGAGAAATAAAAACACTATCTGCAAAACTATCGATTTAAATTAATTGTGAGATCAACGAGTGGCACTGTAAGGAAACTGTTCTTTCTTAACGCAAAATATTTTGGTGCGAAGCAGACGTTTTCCGTACCTGCTTTCTCAAATCTCGGAGTTCCTGAAGAGTTTGAAGATCAGTCGATCCGTCCCCTTTGAGAAGTTTGAAGAAACGCCAAACCTTCTTGGCAACCTTCTTAACACCTTTCCACACTCTTCTGAGCCTAAACCGCCTGATGTAGAAAACATTTTAAGCCTATATTGGGCAGATCAAAAAACCTATACGTGAACCAGGTCTCTAAGATACAACTGTCTGCAAACGAGGCGCTTTGAAGAACAATACCAAATATTATGACCAGCAAAGCATTATTTTGACGAGCGTGGTGTCCATTGAAATAATGCAAGATTTCCATTTAGTTATTTATTTTATTTATTAATATTATTTAATGGCAAACGACATGTACCTTTCAAGTGAAAGTAGGTCAATGCAGGCCTCAAGCAACTTGGGAAACCAGGGGGAGTGAGGAGTTTTCTGAGAGGAGCCTAAATTTTTAAACTATTTCCAATAGTTCAAAACTATGTCCATCACATTTCAAGGGAGGGCGAAAAGGTTTGCAAGTGGGACTTCGTCCCCTTGCGTCCCCCTGCCTACGAGCCTGGATTAATGTTACCCAATCTTTCACCCGTCATGGTGTTTCTGGAAAATGTTTTCACTAATTTTATTTTTGAAAAACTTCTCTCACATGAAGCTCTTGTTGCGGGAAGAGTTACAGATAGCAGTAAAAACCAAACACAGCTTTTTGAGTAACTATAAATGACAAAAGTTGTTCGAACGATATAGGCAGCTTCGACTCCTTCCGAAGCAAATTCTTTGTAAAAATTATTTCATGTTTTAGATCGTTTTCATTAAACGAACATGATTTGCGAATTCCTTCAAGTGTTTTTCTGATAGAAATATTTGACCTCCAATATTAGAAAGAAACATTTATGAATCAATACAGAAAATCCTCTATGAGGTTGCAGGACATGTGTGGGTAGAGTTAAAACTGTAGTCACGAACCACATACATAAGATGTTTCCAAGTCATATGCACAAGGCAGTAGAGCGAAATACCGCAGCCAGGATAAATTGAGATAAATTAACTGAAACCAGTTCTTAATGCTGTCACAAACCTTTTGCTACTGGGACAAGCAACAATCCGCTGTCAGTAATGTAACTCAGTTTCATCTTACATTGAAATGCAAGAAAGATCAATCTTCCCATTTCTGCGACTGTTTCTTAGTTTTGAAACGACTTTTTCAACATCACGACCGCGGTCTGACTAAATTTCACGCAGGACCCGAGCAGTTACTGGTGTGTGTCGTCATAAAAACTCTCGTTACCCGACCGTCAAAAACAACCGAACAGCTTATCGTGCATTTGGGAAATGCTGAATGCAGGCTAGAGGGCTTCAAAATTGTCGCATTGCTGACCGAAAGTTATCTGCTGTATATGTCAACCAAACGAACTTAAACGACAAATTAAGAAAAAATTGGGAGTGCAAACATGGGGCTAAGCAAAAATCTGGGGGGGAATGGCCAACACAGGCCCTCGTTAGAATCTCCACTAGTAAAATTTCACTATATCACCTTCTTCGTTTCCTTCTGGTTCTCCGCCTTCTGCCCCACGATTCCGTACTCACGATCAGGGCGAGTACTAATAGGACCACAAACAATTTCTTGTCCATTGTGCTGCACCTACATTTAAATGTGATACAGCATTATTCTTTGAATACTAAATATCTTACGCGTTTTTCAAGCCGTTTACCCTTTTAGGATTTATTTTTTTTTTTTCGGTTATCATCATCTTTAGCATGCTTGCACCTCTCCGAGAAAAAAACGTGTTTCGGTCCGTGCGTTGCATCAGACTTTCTAGACAGACAACGGAAGGTACGCCGGCAACGGAACAGCTTGTTTTCCAGTTAGCTTCATGTTGACAACAGATTAGAGCTTCACATTGGCGTGAAGCATATCCCACACATATGACTTCGGTTCTTATATGAATTGGTCTATTGCAAAACAGCAGAAGGGATTTTGTGAACAGCATCAACATTAATCGAAACAAGACAAATTGGGCAAAATGTTGAAATGGTTTGCTTCAAATTTACTAATTATGTATTAACTCCAAATTAAAACTTGAGAGTTAGTTTTTAATGAAACATTTTATGCAACAGTTACGTTAAAGCCCTGGGATTTGTCAAAGGCAGGATTCAACAGTTTTATATGCTTGACAAATTGATTACTTACAAATTTGATATGAATTTAACTGCAAGTCCAACAAGTTTCAATTGAGAAAAGCTTGAGATTGAAAAATTTTGTTTAATGTGCTCTAATCTCATTTCAAACACCTCCTAGCGTAAGAATAATCTAAAAAACCCGACTTGTGGCGCAGGCAATCTTTGATTGGCCAACGGAGATTTGAAACCGTTTCACATCTTTCTTGAAATGTTTCAATTTAGACAAAACAGCACTGCGTTACTTCAAGCAGCCGTAAGGTGAACAACAGATATTTTTATTACTCAATTCTATTTTGTTGTATTAAACTTCATGAATTCCCTCAACTAGCTTCGCAGTGACGTAGCTTCAGAAAACGATTTTTTCGTTTTCGTAATTTTCTTTAAAATTTTGTGTTACAAAAACGTAGATTGACGTTTTTGTTTGGTTTTTGCAACTATTGCATACGTTTGCTATACATCTACACACTTCTGTAGCATTAACCCTCTTTATAAATGTTTTAGTGGAGATCAAGTTATATCAGTTTCAATAAGAGTTGTCCAATTAAGTTAACAGAAATTCATTCGGTGCTTACCTTCAGTTGTTGTTCATCTGATTTTCACTTCACCGATTGATAAAGAAAACACCATCAATCCTTTTTAAAACTAAGTTTTCAGGAAACTGTTTTGTTTTGCCATCATTTTAATCATAACAATAGAAGGAAAAGGTAATCGCGGGGGTCCTAATCAAAGCTGAAGATTTGCTTTGATGTTATGATGACTTTATGAGGTTTTGCGCGGGTTTGCTTTCCTTTGCTATTCAAGTACTGATAGATCCTTCAACAATGTTCAGGCCCAGAACTCCGCTAGTTTCTTATATTAACAGATAACTTCGTCCTCTGCGTAAACGTGTTCACCAGGAGCATGTCAAGGTCTGGCCAAGTTGACTAAAATATTCCTTGACACGTGGTTGTTGCAAACTATCAATGTTCATAGTTTTGATCCACAGGCACAGCCGTCAGACTCCAAGTTTTTATTAAATAGTATACGTTCAGGGCATCTTCAGGTTCAATTATAATTCTAACCAATAATTCTGTTGCACCGTTAGTTTATCGCTTCCTTAACAAATTAGTCACCTAGTTTTCCAAACCCGAACAAACTTGTATCACAAACACCGGGACTCATCAACTATTTTTTTATATTTTCCACACAAAATGATGAGATAAAAAAGAAAGAATGCTGAAACCTGCGCAGTTCAAAATTTAAAAGCGTCCTTAATCTTTTAAGGCAAAATATCAACTAGTTTTACTATATCAGTGACTTTTTGTCAAATTTTAGAATGTCAATCCTCCCTGCACAAACGTAACGTCCCCCAATTGAAGACCTACTGGCGATGGTTCTGTTGGTAACGAACAAAGGCAAGGAATAACACTAGGCACGTGTAATTGGAAGAAACCCAACAGCTAGACTAAGTGTGGAGTTCACAATGACCTATAGAGGGCACTGCGCAAGTGCCGAAAAGGTTAATGTTTGAAGCCTTTCATAAATTCTAAGAGAGTTAAACCACTACTGAAACGT
>JGI24159J19872_10006739_pt1 | contig 15019 bp, 9 predicted proteins | sample Ectturendosymbi4_FD_19872 | JGI IMG/M metagenome (IMG submission 19872) | reverse complement strand
TTTGAACCCGAAACCCCAGCAGGTCATCCAAAGTATCAAAAGACTTGGATTGTAGCCTAGTTTCCAGTAAAAACTTCAGCAAAATACTACCACCTAATGGTTGGCGCCCAGGCCAGGCAAAGTGGGCCAAGGTGGCCTAAAAGTCCTCCACTTATGACGTCACTCACAAAAAACCCACACCCCCCAGGCAAAAAATTTTTTGAGTGCAATCTACTAGACTGGCCGATCCGTTTGAGCCGTTGAACAGCTCTCTAGCGCAATCGGCAGAGGAGATAGGGTGTTGATAAGGCAACTGAAAACTGCTGTTTTTTTTGCGAAAATCGCCAAAACCACCCAGACGCCAAGGTGTTAAATAAATAGCACCTTTACCACATACAATCAGTTTTAGATGAGAAAGCCCAATCAGATTCATACAGTAGGTGCACCGCATTATAAGGCGCACTTTAGATCGTTAAGAAATTTGAAGGATTTTAAGTGTATGTTATGGTCCGAAAAATATGGTACTTCACTGAGAAATTGATTGTATGAAACAAACTAACAAGCAAATATGCAAGGAAATGTCATGACTCATGACAAAATGAAACCTTAATTTTTTATAGGTTTTACACCAAGAATGAAACTTATGTAGTTTTCTTTCTTAAATCTTGATCAATTGCTTGTGCACTAATTCCTTGGTAAAGCTGAACCATGAGAAGAAATTGACAGATATCTTTAACCTCATTCAACACTCTACTACAGTTTTTTTTAAGGAAAATATTAGGTACCTAGTATGTACCTATAGGGACCTGAAAAATTTCCATTATTACTATTTCATAAAATTGATTACAGTATCCATTCAGGTATTTCCCTTGATAATTTTCTCTGATTCTAGGGACCCGAATCGGGTCCCTAAAACACTTTTAAAAAACCCTGCTCTTCTCCATATTTCAATTTGCAGAACATGTTTGTTGCAGCTCTGGTGAAGTGATTTTAGTTTGGTACAATCCAATCTTTAAAATGTTTAGACCATGTTGCTTGAGATAGGTGTGTGGCCACATCTAGGTATTTGTGGCTCAGCCAGGTTAATGGTAAGGTAACAAAATTCTAGATTTGATTTGAAGTAGAGTTAGACCAGGGTTCCCCAACCCTGAGTTGGACTGATACACCAGGATGCTGATATATATCAGCCACAATAAAGATTAATGATGATCCCAATGTATCATATCAGCAAAGTTACACCGACGTATATTGTAAATATTAGCATCTCCAATCTTAGTAACCAGTGAACAAGTTTTCAGCATTCCTGGACTTGTCTATGATGACAGAAGATGTTCATTATAAGGGGACAATGCTGAAAAAATTTGCTTCCTGAACTATAAATTAAGTTTTGATTATTATCAAAATCACCATTTTCTTGTAAGTTGGCTTAATATGCTTTGTACTGTCTTTTAAAATTTTAACTGTGGTTTGATTAATGCAAAAACTTCAGCAATGGTAAAAAAGTCTTTTCAAAGATGTGATTGACAGTCATTTTATTCCTGAAAACTTGCTGGAGTGCTACAGCACTATGTTCAAATTGTGCATCTTAGTCCAACAGGATAGTTAGTAAAGTGATTCTGTCTTTCATTCTGCCATTGCAGTTTTAGGGCTACACCATGTGAAAGTGTTAATGAATTATTTTAAATCATTGTTTGACAAATCTATGGAAAGTTCACTTTACATCAAACGCATTAATGTGTTCGATTATGCAGTACTACCAGTTGCAATGATGCAGGACAAGTGTGTTCAAAGGATTGAGCATGGAGCAATTCAATCAAAGTGAGCCAAATGTTACCTCGTATTACAAACAGCATGATGATATCTCACTGGATAGGCTGAATATGTCCCCAGTGCAAGAAAAGGTGATGGTACTGAATGATGCCATTGCCACTTTGGATGTAACATCAGAGGAAATAAATGTTTCTGACAAATTCTGGAAAGATGCTCATCAGAGGTTAGCCTTCCCAGATGATGTTGGTGATGATGCGCATGTTCAAAGAAAACAATCACAAACATGGACATATGGTGTTACAGAAAACATTGAGGTTGATGGAGCAGTTGAAACATCTGTCAGCTATCTTAAACATAATGACTTAAATGGTGCAAATTCTGAGACCTGTAATGGTGTTCCAACAACTGATTTCAAAGATGAATTTGATAATAATGGAATCATGGACAAGTCCAGTCAGACAGGGATGAACGTGCTTCAAGCAACCAATTGTGTTGAACTGACAGGAAAAAGTACTCAAAAGGAATCATTAAACCCTCCTATGCAAAGTACTCCTGAATGTTTTTCACTAGGAATGGACACAAACAACAGTGCAGGTTCTGAATTTATGGACATAAGCCTTCAAGTGTGTGATGAAGTAGTCAATGATGCAGAAGAACGTGTTGGTGACAATCTGACCAACCAAACACTGCATTCCAGTAGACCAAGTTTAGGATCTTTGTTTGGATGGTAGGTGTTTCGTTATGTGGTAGTAATTTCAATTGCATATCATATTGTCGGTTGCTAGTCACTTTTATGCAGTACATTTAGGGAGAAGTTATGTTTTTAACAAGTATTTGCCGAGTCAGTTCTGAGTTTGATGTAGATGTCATTGAACTTTGTGTCATGCTTATTTTTTGTGATTTTGCTCCTGTGGTTTAAGTTATGATATTGTAATAAATGGACAGTTTTGAAAGACTAGCCAAAAGTGTTCCAGATGTATTTTACAGTATATATTTAAACAATTTTGGGCTCTTCTACAATCCACATTGGTTGAATTATGTGCAGTGGTTAATGCTACTTTTCTCTCAGGATTTCTGCTAAGAGTTCACCATCTCAAAGCAACAGTGGATCTGTTGGAGTCAGTCCTGAACATGTCGACCCTGTACGTGATACTACTATGTCATCTGAGTATGGAAAGAAGCATGATGGAGTTGATGGTGACGTGCAAGATGGCGTGCATCTTGAAAAAGAAGCAAATTTTCCTTCGAAGAATGAAAGCAAAAAGCAAGTTTTTTCTATGAATAGGTGCATCATTTTTTTTTTTCATTTCTAGCTAAGACACAAACACAGTTTCAGTTTGTGTAACTCTGTGTGCATCTTGAAGGGATAACTGGTGTCGAAACGAAGATATTTCTTGGTCAGAAATGGCAGGTAAAGCTAAAGACAACAGAGATAATGCTGGTGCTGCTTGGTGCCTGTTCCATACAAGATAAGTTTTTTTTCTGGCTCACCATATGCCAACCATCTCCTTCAGTGGGGAATTACAGTAGTTCGTTGAAATGGGTTCAAAGCTTGTTGTTCCACATTTTAGAAATTAAGCACGGATGAGGTTATATTTTGTGAATTGATATTCTCATGATTTTGTGCTGAAACTATTGTCACATTTTAGCGGTAAAGGTCGGAGATGGTTCTGGAAGACACGCACTATTGAACCTCTTTCAACAACAGCATTGATTTTGGAAAATCGGCCAAGGTTTGTCGTCGGAACTGGCTTCAGCACTGTGTAGAATCTGTACTATTTGCAGCTGTGCACATTGCTGTGGTTGGCCTTGGTCAACTGCACGGCTCAGTTTCAAAGACGAAATGTGTTTGTAATTCTGAATAATTTCGTTGTGAAAAGCACTGGCAATGGTGTAGTCGGCTGTTCAGTACGTTGTGTTAACTTGAAATCAAATTTAGTGGTTGAGGATGTGTGTTTGTGGTCTGTTGCTTCCATTACATGTCATCATTGTATTTGACATCAGTCGCCAAGAACTGGAAAAAGTCTAACTCACCCAGATGTGATGCTGATATATTTGCAGAAACTTGCCTCAAAAACCTTTGGAAGAAGCACAAAAGCATCAGCAGGAATATGAGAAAATGGTTGAATTTGTCAAAAAGCATGGTTTGCTATTTTGTTTATTTCATGTAACACACTGGTTTTTCCATTTATAGCGAACTTCGAAACTTTTTGTACCTTTAATATGGACCTTCAATGTCTAGCATTGTAAAGTTATATATATGTGCCCAAAATAAATGTATATTTAGATTGCAGTCAAGCATCTAAGTGTTAATCTAAGCGTTGAGTAGTGTGAAGAAAGAATGTAACATGTGTCATCTGCACTGACTGTTTGGCATGTTGTGCAAGATTTTGATTGTGATTCTCTGCCTTGTGTTGTATGGCGCCAGGGTCTGTAGCCCGCTGGGCTCGGAAAGTTTTATTGTTGCTTAGAAGATAGCTTTTGAAAACAATTTTACTTATACTCTCTTTGTAAACATAAGTTTACAGGGACGCAGGGGCTGTGCTGTATTGTTGTTAACAATAGGCAATTGGGTGCATTGCAGACGACCAGTTTCCAGTCTTAAATTAAAAACATTTCTATATAATACAACGAGTGGTCATTGCGATGACTGCCTGGTTTGTCCAGTTTCTTGTCTTTCGTTGAACTAATTGTAGATCTTTCCTTATCAGCTAGTTTACTGGTTTAAAGCGTGGAAGCTTTTCATTTGCAATCGTGTGGTCGCCGCTGGCAGAGCAATTTGTTTTTGTAGTCTTTTCCTCACTGCATCATGGTGCGTTCAGTTTTTCGTTTCCTTAAGTTCTTACGCGGGTATAGACCGAATAACAAAGACATCATTGCAACACCCAAAGTAAATTTCGGAACGTACAGTGCGTTGTATTGTATTTGTGTTGTTTTAAACATAAGATTTTAGATTTCGGTTGGTACAGTAGTGGGAGGCAGCGGGAAAACTGGCCAAAAAAAGTTTCCCATGTAGCCTCCGTAGCGCCGACCTGTGCCAAGTGAGAAAAAAGTTGATTAGGTATTTGTCAGATAAATCTGAGGCGTGTGAAGTGGTTTATGACTACGAAAATAAACACGCGATGCCTGTAACTGTGTAAAATGTTTTTGCTTATTTCAGATCAAACCATTTTTGTTTTTACTTACGTCTGTGCTTTTGTCTAAAAACATCATTTAGTCTAACGTTATGCTGAAAAGCATTCTAACCAAGTGGCCCTGGAATACTTTTGCGACTTGGAGCAAGAGATTGCCGGAGCAGAACCACAGTGTCGCAGTCACTGCTTCACAGTGACGTGTCCGTCAAACCAGCAGCTTGTTTTTGTCAGTCGCTTTTTTCTTGTTTGGGAATCTGATCAAGGGCGCGACTACTGCTTTTTACATCTTTAAACTAAAATATTTTAAAGATCTACCAAACCTCTGCATAGCAGTGCTGTACGTATAAACGCATACACTGCCAAATTTATCGAAGTAGTAGTATAACGATTCAGATTTGCTTGCTTTGAAACGCGTGGAAATTCTCCTACCCTTAAATTTGCCACTGTCGAGTTTCAGTAAAGCAAACAAAAGATTAACCACCACTGTCGCACTGACGTATATTACAAAGATTAACCACCACTGTCGCACTGACGTATATTACAAAGATTAACCACCACTGTCGCACTGACGTATATTACAAACTTACAACGGCACTTGCGGCCTATCCAGTCTCATGATTGCATAAATGGGTGGGTGCGAGGAAACGGTTCACGCGCGGTGGTACCTTTGATTTGCCGCGACCGCCAGTGCAGCATTCACTGCGAATGCAGGCGCGTGGCTCGCTATGCAAGCAAGCGGAGATGGACGCCGCTGACCACTGTAAACAAAACTGAACTGGACTGATCTTGATGTTTTTCTTTTCAGAAGAGGCAAACCGTTTTTGGCGATCCTAGTTTGTTCGCACAGCTTTCAAAACGGATTTGTTGCATTAAAGAGGACCTTGTGATTATTTCTGTGCTAGCTAGGAACCTTTCCGGCGAACATTTGCGGAACTGTGGTTGCTGAATTTTAATGTGTAATGTAATTAGTTCAGTTCATTCCCAATAGCCAATTGCCGTTGGGGCGCTTTAGCAGCATGCACGATCGTTCATCAGTTATTCCGGTTCCGACAGTTTCTTAAGCAATGTTCGTGGCTCAAGCCAGTCCATGAGTGAATATTGTCAATCCAGGTGGTCTTTCGACGACCTCGAGTTCGTTTTCCTGATAATGTAATTAGGTGGCAAAGAATCCGGGACAAAACGATTGGTCGGAGAAGTGTCTCAGTTATTACCTCTCAGCGACTCCGCAAACTCTTAACAAATTTTTTTCAGACTTTGATAAACTTTACCTTTTAGAAATCAAAGATATGCAAAAAAAGAAGAAGCAACTAAAAGAACAATACAAGCTTGAAGATTCTATTGCTTCAACTAGCGCGATCTGGTCAACAGAAATCCTTCCGAACTGGGCTGCGATGTGAGCTGCCTTGATTGTTCCTTGGTTTATCGATGCGCACCGATATGTCGAAAGAGATGTGATACCTATTCGACAGACTTTAGTTAAAAAAGCCTTTAAATAGTTTAGGATCGGTGCTATTCTTTCAAATGCACACCTGCAAAATGTCGCTAGTGTCGATGTTACTTCAAATAATAGCCATCTTACATAAAGTAGACTATTTCGGATCCAGTTGCACCTATACTTGGATTCATCTGTTGATGAAGGGATCTTTCAACACGCTGTTAATGACTTTTATTTGCTCAAGTCGAAATCCTTTAGCTACAGACAATTAAAGTTAATTCCGTGGTTGTAAGAGAATTTGTGACGGGCATTTCAGGGATAATTAGCAAATTAGTAGGACCTCCCGAGATGGAATCGTGTCCATCGAGACTTTGATAGAAATAAAAGTTTTCTAGGTAGGTTGACGCCGTTGGCCGCATGTTTTCCAGGCACCAGACCAACAGAACCCGCCAGCTATGGTGGCAAGGCTTGCCGTCCACGGTCAGAGGAAGAGTTTGGCAGCTTGCTATTGGCAACGAGTTGAATATAACGCGAGGTGAGCAGTGGCTAGGCGTTCAGAGGAACAGGAAAACGACACCTGAAGCGTGCGTTTGATCACATTTTGCTGATTGATCAACTTTTGCAGTAACAGGCTACGCGTGGTTTTATTCTTGACAGAAACGCAGCTCGAACGATGCATTGTGACGTTTAGGGGGTTTTTGTTGTTGTTGAGAGCGACACGCTGTTCTTGCGAATTGAATCTATCAGTGCGTGTCGTTTCGCTGTGATTCGTTTACTTCGTGTTTTTGAAGATTTGTACGAGATCATGGTAACGAGAGCTCATGACAAGTTGCGAACGATGCACGAGACGCAAAGTGTTGGAGAAGGTAAGAGCTTCGCTCCGAAAGCAACGCAGCTTTCGTGTTGTGAAATTGCGGGTGTGATGACTTGTGCCTTAAACGCTTGTGAAATTCGACAAGTCCTAGACTGGAGTTCCGGTTACATTTTTCGAAAGTAACAAGGCAACCTGCACCTTTCAAATTAACTGCAAAGGGAAATCCCCGGTTGAGAAACATTTTTATTTGCTTATCGACACTTGGTATTGTCGAGTGAGTACACGTACACAGCACCCCCACATGGTCGCTAGCAAATGGCAAAAGATACGTTAAAATCATTTGCATAATATTGAACACAAACGCAAAATGTTGGATCAGAGAAATGGTTGGGAGGTCGCTATGACACTATAAGCAAATGTTCAACAATTCTAAGATAATCAAGTTATGAAACATTTCCTATTATTTTTGCTGCATCTTATTACGCTCCTTGCATGTTGCGACTTGCCGCCCGAAACTACTAAGCGAGATGTAGGTTTAAAAATCAGCCGGAATCGTTACAAGCATTGCGCGTCGTGTGCAAGTGCATAGAACAATGTCTGAATTAGCAAGCGAGCGAATTGTGAGACCTGCGGGACCCGTGTCTTCAGCGACGATTCAGTGTATTTTCACATATTCAGCACATAACTTCTCAATTAGCACAGGAAGTGATAGATAATTGACAAGAGTGTTCGTTGTGATAAAAGTGCTGTAAGGATGTAAGCGGCAGATTCACCAATGTGTTGCTCCTTGGACTTGCGCTTCATGCATAATAACATTCGTAACCACGTGGCGATATACTTCGTAGCGATATTTTTTTTGTACTTGCCTGTTGAATGTCTGTGGAGCACCTCGAGATCACTGTTCGCATGCACTTTCCATATTGATAGATTACAATGACTTAAATCTCGAAAGTTCGATCCTTCCGGCGTTGGAATTTTCCTGACCTGATGACTGATTGCCTGCAGCAAATTATTACTGATTAAGTTAAGTGTTGCACTGACTGCAGGAAATGCGTAACCTATTTCCAACTCATCGTTGTTTTTGAAGTCCCACAAAGCGTTTCTATAAGAGATATAACTCACTGGTCTGTCCGATTACACGCATGTGCAGTTTTTGCTGTTTCACTGCCATTTACGGGTTGTCACTATTGATAAGAATTTATACTGCCATTGGTTTGTATTGCTAAGCTTTGTTGAGCTTTTCATATAAAGACGGTAATATGGAGTTGATTAGCACGTCACTTTGAGTCTTTTGCAAAATGATTTGAAGCGACACGGAACACGAAACTGCACTCACTAGTATGACCACATTGAAACGAAATCCTGTTTTGTCCTGCAGCTACGGACACGGAGTCTTTGGCCGTAGACCGCGAGAGCACAGTGGAATTGATTAGGTTGGACATATCAAGAACCTTTCCCGTTCTGTGCATTTTTCAAAAAGTGAGTCCGTTTTACATTTGATGATTTGACTTTTTGCATGCTCAAGCGATTGACTGTTGTTGATCAAGAAGCGAGACGACTGGGCGCCAGTGCTTTTAACTTCTGCGTGCGACTGGGAAGTGATCCTGCGCTGGTCTCTGCCGAGTAGTCTGTTTGCTTCCAGCTTTTTTTAAGATACTGTGTAATTTCGTTAACGGTAGTGCTGCAAGTGTCGATTACATTCGTCGTCAACATCGGGAACTACCAGGCGACTCAAGTCGCAAACATAGCACGTAGGCGCAGGGTTTCGGTTGCCTTCGTTCATCGCAACAAAATGGCGATTAACCTCTTTAGTTAGTAATTGCATTCAAGTGACGAGGAGCCACAAGGGCAAAACAGTCGAATCTGCTCACAAAGTGATTTGCTAGGAAATCGATTTCGCGTCAAGCACACATCTTCAGTCCTGTAATTGCAAGCAAAAAAGTTACAGGTGAAATGATGAAAAACGCAGCTGCGTGCGTTTGCTTAGCGAATTTCGTATCTGTTGTCTACCTCTACCGATGAGAACTACGACAACATGTTGGCTTGCCTTGATGTGTTTTGCAGGAAATTTATCCGACACGTGTTTGAAGGCGTGCCGGTTAAATTTAAAAGAGGGAGAATGTGTCATAGGTATATGTAACTGTAAAAAACGTTGTTCTGCTCCCCAGCTTATTCGAATTCAAAGGCAGGTATGGGAAAAACGAGCAAAAGGTCTCCTTCTTTGAACACCTGTTTCATAATCGTGTTAATGGTTTTAGTGGTTTTGTCGACGTACCTGACGTTGCACATTTGCAAGTGCCCCTTAAAACTCCTTATCTCACCTTGCTATGTTGTGAACCAATGCAGAGTTATATCCTTACTTTCTCGTGATAGCGTCTCGAACCCATTAATCCTGTCGCACTTTTTCGCAACTCATTCGAGTCAGGCTACATCAGCAAAATCACGAATAAAGTGCACGATCAAGAACGTGGCATTTGGACGAAAAAAAACGCTCTCTGGTGAATACATAATGCTGCTTAAGAATAGTTTGCCAACTTATGGTACCTGTTCAAATGTTTTACCCTAGCTATGCTTTTAACGTTTTAAACTTTTTCGTGGAGCAGCGATGCAAAAAAGTAAAACACCTGTGTTGTTTGAAGTCGTGTTCCAATGGTGTTTGAAGTGTTCCCCACAGTTTGGGGTTCAGGTATTCACGTAGTGATCTCTTTGATAAGAATTGCAGACGCTGTTTTGCTTGTTCAAGGTTCTGCAAACGTTTTTCTGTCCATCTGATGCACATCTGTTTTTTATCTCGGAAAGAACTGTGGCTTGTTTTATTCTTATTAAGCGTGTTTTTTTCTTTTTGTGTGAATTAGCGACAAGGGCCGTGGAGATTTTAGCCAATCTTTTTCGTTTTCTCCGTTGTCGATCTCCGGAAACAATAGATTCGCTGGAGACGGTTGATTGTTTTCCTAATCATATTAAATCTCTGTTTTAGGTTTGGCGACATACTATAGGTGTACTATTCATTCGTAGTGTTTTTGTCTACTGAACGTTTTTCGAAGATTTGGTGCTTTCTCAACTTTTGACGATTGACCCAGACTGTACAACTAACTAATTCTAGTTTTCTATTTGATGAATTAGAGCGAAATGACGGTAATTCTAATGTTAACCTAATTTACCGAAAGCTTTCAGTGCTCTAATTTTACTTCTAATCTACTGTCCGATTTTGCCAAACATGCTAATTTGTCTAACGGTATTTTTAAAGATGAAACGAAAATGCACCCTCGTGCAAGGAAATTGCGACAAAATGGTCACAAGTGCCATACCGCCATCCCATGACTTGATAAGCGAAAACAGTAAAAACTCGATCGATTTCTTGTCTCATTCACAGCTGCAGTACAAACTATGTGACCTTACCGATTTATTATCAAAACGTTACATAGCCTATCCACTCACACGAAGAAGTCACAGTAGTTCAACAGGCATATACTTTGGTGACAGTCAGTCAGCTCAGCCGTGATGTTTCAGGACAGGGTCTCCAAACTACGGCCCGGGGGGCAAATCCGGCCCGCGAAAACATTTTTTCAACAATGAAACAATTTTTTTTACGAAAAACTTGTTGATTTAGTAGAATGTGACATATCCCGAAACAATTATATAACGTAAGATGTCCGGCCCATGATGTTGTGTGCAAGCTTATGTGGTCATCTGACAAAAATTTTGGAGATAGGCCTACCTGGTTTAGGGTATTGGAAAAGCGAAAATCGTTTCCCTTATCTGAAGGCTGCGGCTCTAGAATTCCTGGGTATGATAGCGACATCGACTCCGTCGGAACGAGTCTTTGGCCATACAGGCCAATTGTACAGCAAGAAACACGCCAATCTTGGCGTACGAATCTTTGCTATACTCATGCTTATGAGAATGAATCCACATTTGGGCATGGATTGAAACTGTATTAAAGTCGCTTTGGTTTGTGTAAATGTAAGTCTAATTTGAATTTTAATTCAATTTCTGGTTTTCGAAATTCCGCTAATTTTAATTCTAATCTAATTTAGAAAAGCTAAAAAATTCAGTTGTCCAAGTCTGGATTGACCCATGTTGGATTTTTCGAAAAGATTTCCCCCGAATTGATGACTGGTCATCTGAAATTGTATTTTTGTGTCTACGCATTGCTCGCCGCTTCTCAACATGATGTGGTATCTGGTGTCGTTCCTACAGGTTTTTGCAAAAATGTATTCTTACTTCCAGGGTGGACCGTACCACGACACCCTCCATGACATACTGGGAGCGTACGTTTGTTACAGACCCGACATTGGCTACGTAAGTGCTAAACAAATATCGAAACATCGCGTGTTGCTTTTACGATCGCCCCACCTGGCTTACAATTCGGAAAACAGCATTCGCGATATAAGGACATTTCGCCGTCCATTGTTTTGTCACAGCAGAGTTGTGAAATACGCTTAATCTCTCTTACAGTAGAGAACCCGTAATGAGACTCGACTGCCAAATATTGCTGAAGTTGCCCTCCCCCCCTAAACTTATTGGCCGGATCCGCTCCTGAAAGTGAACATAGTGCTTAGCTGGATTTCATCACATGGTGCTTTTCAAAATGTCCATAAGTTGGTGACGTTTGATGAAACAGTCCTACAGCAACGCACGCTTCTGTGTTTGCTTAAAGAGGCGTTTGTCATTGTTACGATTCGACCTCAACGTTGACTTTTCCATGGGCTTGTGCGCTTCTGTGGACGCGCATATTTTGTTTTAAGGTGCAAGGGATGTCGTTCATGGCCGCAATGCTCCTCCTCAACATGGAACCGTCCGATGCATTCGCCACTTTTGCCAACCTGATCAACAAGCCGTGTCAACTCGCCTTCTTTCGGTTGAACGAAGGAATGGTGAGTGAACGGTCTCTGCAGATAGAGCACACTCTTGTGTCAGCTCAGCGATGCAATTCGCCCAGCGAGCAAGTAGCTGAATCAAAACGCGAATTTTGACGAAATTCTTCCATGGAGTTCGTTAAGGTGCTGCCCGGCATTTGCGCTTAACAATGGAATTAAATTGTCTTTAAATCCGACCTTCCTCAGATTCATTCCAGACTATGAGTGAACGAATGTGTCAGTGTTGCGCAGGCTGCTGCAGTTGAACACTGCGCAGCTTCAATTTCGGTTGCCGAAATTGCTTCATTTGTGATGTTACAGTTAAGGAGGTTTGTGTTGCACTGAAACTCTGCGAATGGCAGTGGCGAGGACGACTACATTCAGATCAACTCATGCGTAGCCGTTTATTATCGGTTCACTGAAAATTAGCGAAACACGTCATTTGGAACCAACAAGCGAATCACTAGACCATGCAAACTATTCTACAAAGAGAATGCCACGTGTTCTTAACAGCAAAATATAAAATCTAAGCAGTTGTAACATTGGAATTTAGCGGGAAGTTATTCGGCAGCTGATGTCAGTCTACTTTGCAATTGCTTTCTTGCTGTCCCTCGTACGAAACCGTTTCACGAGCCACCAATGCATCAACATAAAATGCAGTGGATCAGACAACAAGATCAACAGGCGTAAACACGTGTTGTGAAAGCCTGGTGTAGCGCAACAAACTATTAACGCTGCATTATCGAAAAGTGTTGTGGTTATGCTTTAGGTACTCGAATGCGATCTCTAATTTTTTCCAAACGGATGCAATAGTGCAGGAAAGTCAAACTGATGTGTAACTATGGATGCGCATCTTAGAATATCGAATCTTTCGAATTCGAATCTGGAACGTCATTGTATTTCGAATCCTTGGAACCGAAACGATAATAGTCACCAACTGCAGAGCGCGGTTTTTCCAGTGCAAATGTAACGACGTTCGTTATGCGACCACATTTGACGGGAAAAATTGGAAGTGCTGAACACTCTGCATTGCAGTAAGAACAAACCATGAACTTCTCATTTTATTGATCAAATGATCAAGCAGTGCGACGTATTTTCGTTAAATCAATCAATAGAAAAAGTCACGCCGGCGTTTCATATTTCAAACATCTGGAAAACCTATATCGAGAATAGAATTGAAATTCTGAGAATAGAATTGAAATTCGATCTCTGTTCACCTAACTGTTCTGGAATGTCCACCCCTTCCTGTGACTGCTCCCGCAGACCAGTGCTGCCACTCTGTTATGAAGAAAAAAAAAAGATTTTCCCTTAAACACCCCAGAAAATAATAAAAAACCCCAGACATACAAAATGTTTTTAAAAATTCAAAATCAAACTTGAAATGTACGCTACCGGTACTTGCACATAAAAATTTAGGTAATATGCATTATTTTTTAACAAGTTCAGATCTATTTTTAAACATAATGACAATTTACACGTAGGCTAGCAGCAAATCAAATGTATGCAGTGACATAAAAAGTTAGCTAGATCTTTTCTGAAAATCGTGCAATGTTTTCTTTTACCTTCACGTAAATGCACAAATTGAAACATGTACATGGCATTCAAGGTCTCAGTTTTCTTTTCACACTAATCATTGCAATATTTGACTACTAATTTTACACTAGAAGTTTTACATTCATGCCTATCACAATGAGCCTGTAAAACAATGAACAGATTCTCAACCACATCATCTTCAAAACCAAAAAAACATTCCAGAATCATGCACAAGAAGCCCTTGACATGTCAGCGATAGACTATAGTGCTGACCTATGCCTGGTCAGTGCTTAATGAATCTGTACATTTCAAACAATTTGGTTAAGCTTAGCCCTACTTAACTGTACTGGCTACTGACTCTGCACATTATGCCTATGAAATTATTGTATTCTTGAATGGAAAATACAGTAAAAGAGCATACATTTCAAAAATTTGACCAGAGTAAAAAANCCCCAGATCTAGTGAAAAAAACAGTAGTGGCAACACTGCCGCAGACTGGTCGGTTTTCTGCACTTTATCATTAACTGGTTGTCAGTTCCAGCAAAGCAGGTTTACCTTCGCCGGCATGTTCCCTTAACGCGCATGTTGTTTCGCTTTGCAGATGAAAGTATATTTTGCCGCGTTCGAAGTCTTCTTCGAAGAAAACCTGCCCAAGTTGTTCGCTCACTTCAAGCAGTACAACCTCACGCCGGACATGTACCTCATCGACTGGTGAGAAAAACGCTCAGGCGCTAATTCGATGTGTAGCAAAGCCGCCGCGCTGGTTGCGCATGACTTCAACCTGATGTTTGCCTGCGCGGTAACAACTTGTGTGCTGTGACGTATCCGCTGCCTTTTCAGGATTTTCACGATGTTTAGCAAAGCGCTGTGCTTCGACACCGCCTGCAGAGTCTGGGATCTGTTTTGCCGTGACGGCGAAGAGTTTCTTTTCAAAACAGCAATCGGTAAGTCGGCCTCTGATGTGCAGTCGTGTTCGTTGCTACGCTGATTTGCGACGTTGCTGATCAGGCGCAGAAAATCAAAAAATGTAAACAGCACCCCCACCCCCAATGCTTTATTTACTGTTTCGGATCGCAACAATCTGACAACGTGTACATGCTGAACGGAAGGCCATCGGCAGCGGCCTTTCCTAATTCTGCCGTGTTTTCACTTCCGGGTTGTGACAGACCGGGTTATGACAGAGCAGTGCTGCCATCAAAACAAGATATTTTCTCTACGTCTTTATAGACAGTTGGAAGTACAGTAGAACTCGTCTAATTCGCTTAATTCGTCACTTTTTCGTCGGTCCCGGCAGAAATCCCTTTCTTTTGTGTTCATTTTTGTTGTTCGTCTAATTCGTCAATTTGCTTAATTCGTCACCTCTTTCTATCCCTGAGAAGCGTTTTGTTCATCTAATTCGTCATTTGCAGTTTCGCTTTAGATGACTAAGCAGCTAGTACGTGTGGGAATTCAAACAAATTAAGGATCTTTAGCTGAAAATTGTTGCACCTCGCAA
>JGI24159J19872_10006735_pt1 | contig 15024 bp, 10 predicted proteins | sample Ectturendosymbi4_FD_19872 | JGI IMG/M metagenome (IMG submission 19872) | reverse complement strand
ATGAACTCTCGAATGTGGGCTCCGTTCGTCCGTAACGCCGGCGTGAGATCACTTGTCGACGAAGTGCCCTCGAACCTTGTTCTGGCGTTCTCGGCCGCGTCCCTTTAAAAAAGTGATTACAGTTGCTACGATGACGGGTTTGTTTTGTCGCTCGTCAAGAGAGCATTGTTTGGCGATTAAGCTCTTTTGTATCGTATCTGTAAGCTGTGCGACGTTACACGGTAGCAGCAGTAACACAACCTTTCACCGAACCCGGCGTTATTTATTGAACCGAGCTTGGTTGGCGAGCATTTTGCACAGAGGTTGAAGGTGTTTCCAGCGGAGTTAAATGTAAATTTGATCTTCAGGTTTCAATCTTTCTCATTCTAATCAGTTGCCATACGGCGAAGATTTCTGAATTTCAGTTTGTTTTGTACTATGAACGTGCATTTCTGTGTTTTATTAAAAAGCACGTGGATGACAGCGCTAGAATTAATGAAAGAACCAGTTGGGAGTGGTTTGTTCTGCAGGTAGTTATTATTGACTGGAGCTGAATTTGTGGCATTTCGCAGATAGGTGCATTTCCACTCAGTATTTGAAATGTGTAATTCAGATAAGAGCGCGTTGAGTTTTTGTGATGTGCAATTGCAGGTGCTGAGTGCATGCTAGCAATCCAGACCACATGTGCAATGGCCGATTGAAAGAAATGGGCCTTTGTGTCGAGCATCAGTAGCTTATTACAGCTAGTTAAAGCCACAACCACAACGCAAAGAACAATTCAACTCGTTGCTGCAACATGCTTAGATCAATGCAGCATTCGCCAACCCCATTTTTTGCAATACAACCTGGGCATATATTTTCCCACCTGCTTTTCACAGTAGAGTTGTCTGGTAGAATTTTGCTTGATTCTTGTGTAGCGTTCATTTCGCGTTTTTCATTGTTTGCCAGTAGTATCTGCATTGATTTTGGAAAGAGTAGATCTATCTAAGTCAGTGGTGGACAATTAATTTGACTCGGGGGCCATTTTGAGAAGGTCACGTTTGGTGGAGGATCGTATCTCTTTAGTGAAACAGAAGAACCAAGCTAGAGTAAGCAGTCAGCACTAACACGATGTGATAATTCGAGGAATTTTCAGATGTGAAGATTTTTTCTGAGTGCTTCAGCGGGCCACTTAAAACGCTTGTCGGGCCACATTTGACCCACGGGCCGCTATTTGCCCACCCCTGATCTAAGTGAAGTTAATTTTCCCACACAGAAGTACTCAGTCCCGTCCTGGCCTATCGTGAAGGCCTTTTTGTATTGGAATGTCGAGTTTCTTCCAATTAAGTTTCTTCAAGATATCCATTCTTCCGGGTAGGCGTTAAATGTTTCGCACTCACGTATTGCAGTGTTGCTGTGAATGTCAGCGAAATTTTCCATTGAAGTGTTGCCAATTTTTTCCTTTAGACCAGATCTCTTGTTTTGATTCTTTGAACCATGTTGCTCAGCACAAGGAAGCGTTCAAAGGGAGAACTGGCAACCCTCCATGCTGTGCTGTATTGTTCAGTGCTGGCCGTTGCATATACACCAACGCGTAGTTGATTTGAAACGACCTTGCCGAAACCGACTTCCTGTCTGGTAGCAATGACGCTGATCCACGAATTCGCCACAGGGGTGCCTCAGCACAAGCGGTGGATTGCCGCTAAGTGGGCGGTCGACGTTGTAATTTTGCCAAAAAATATGCCGCCAAAAGAAAAGTATGACGCCAAAAGAAAATACGTCGCCAAAAAATATGAATTTTATCCCCAAAACAAAAATATGCATGTCGCCAAAATTAAAACATGCCGCCAAAAGCAACAAATGTGCATGCCACTTGGTACAAAACTTGTATCGGTCAACCTGAAAAGGGTGCTGCTAACGGAAAGTGGCTTAGATCTGTTGCCCCATCCAATAGGCCAGTCAGACGACAGCGTTTCAAATCTCACAGTGCAGTTGGAGATGCCTTTGTCCGGATGCTTCTGGAAAAACCACTGATCACGTAACCGATGCCATGCGCCACGACCGCCTCTTATATTTTTCCGACCGAATTCGATGCTCTGGCCATTGTACGCTTTTGTGGAACTTTCTCTTTGTCGGTGCGTCGCCCCNCAGCCGAGGNGATTGTCGACGCAGCCGTTCCGTTGTAAAAGCCGTTATGCCACAACCGTGCGAAGGAGCAAGCGTTNGGCGACGTGCAATTTAGTTAAAATTTGGCTCGACGGCTTGTCCNGCGCAGCTGTCCAACGTCGAATGCAGACAAATTTCGCCGCAATCAGAATCGAGGGTTTCACTTGCTTGATCGCTTGCTGACCGCGGAAAAGAGCTGTGCACGTTAGTGTTCGTAAGTGAGAAGCAGCGAAAGAAGTCAAAAGTTGAAGTTTTCATATTTACAGCACTTGCACTTTGTTTCAAACTAGCCGTGAATTACTCATTGTCAAAATTCCGGCCATTAGAGCATTTTTGATATTATTCTCGGGCACAAATTCTAACACCGAATATCCGGACATTTCCGGGAAATCCCAGATGTATGGCAGCCCTACGGAAGCAGAATCAACGGTTTCACTTGCTTCATCGCTTGCTCGCTGTGGAAAAGAGCTGTATATGTTTGGATTTTGGCAAGTGAGAAGCTTTGACGACAGTGCAATGGAGAGTTCAGCCGTGACTTTAGCTAGCTCATCCGTTGCACCGGCCAGCATGTTGATGGTATTTCTCGAAGATACATTCCTCCGTTGCTGGGTTGTTCGTTGAAGTCCGGCTTTCTTCAGTCGATAAGATATCCCCACTCGCGCATGCAGGAGAGAATGGCCTTAAAACAGTCTCCATCCGGGTTTTCGTCTTCAGTTTGTTCCGATCTAAAACAATGACCCTAACGTAATCGTGCATGCATATTCAGGTCTTCTTTGCAGGAAGTCATTTTGGTGTCAGAAAGCTGTATTCACACGTAACTGTTTACGTAGCAGTTGCTAGTAACACTGTAACATGCGGAAACAGCGCAGCTACTCAGTGACGACGAGTGGTCTGCAAACAAAAAAGCGTTCCTACTTCAGACGGTTATTCTCGTCGAGATCCAACCTCGCCGGCAAGCACCGTTTTGTTTTTTTATGTCCATGATCTTCGATGTCAAAATCGTATGTTATGTCGTGGTGCCTTTAAACAGTCTCGCTTGAACTAGACCTGTGAAGTTTCCGTATTCTTTTAATTAGTTCTGGGGGGAGGCAATTGCTTTTTCAAGGAGTCATGTCAGTATACCTCACACGCTTCTCGCATGCCTCTCCACAACCCGACAGACCATTTCGTGCATCATTAAGTTGATTATTGCTGTTTTTTCGCCGAGACATTTCGGTCATTGTCTCCCCGGTGTATTAAAACTCGCCGTAACTGTATTCATTAGTGTATGTTTTCAGACATTCGGACCGAAATGACTTATTTTTTACGGTAATTTCAAACAAGTTCGGTCGAAAACCCAGGAAATTACCAAAAAAAGCAGGGTTGTTCCAACGCAATTACGGGGTGCTTCACAGAGGCTCAGTTTCGTATAAAACAACTTATTTTAAAGAAAGTTGTCCGCGCATTAATCAGTAGTCACACAGGACGTGAAGGCGCCAAAGGACGCGGCAATAAAATGCAAAGTGCGGTTCGTAGCACTGAATACAAAAAACATTAATTAAGCGATTTTGTTTTGGTTTAAATCGCAGATACGTCATCAGTTGGCGATGACGCGGCAAGCAACGCTTCGACCTCCACCGGCTCGTCTGGTGACGCAGGTAGTAATGTGATGTCACCATCCCATGGCCAGGCGCCGAAGGTGGGAGGCCACTGTCGATCCGGTTCTATCGGGTCTGCTATAGGTGAGTGAAATATCTGGCGTTCGATTGCACATTAATCTTGACCTTGAATTCATTTGAAAAACGAACTTTTAACTCTCGCTTTGGTGCGGCACAGGCAAACTGGACAGCGTTCTCGCCATGGAGGACAGCGTGTCCGACTTCTCGGATGCAGACGACAGTAAGCTCACCGCTACATTACGAAGAAGACCTGTCAGCAGACGAATAATTGCCCAAGAGTACCAGGTGTGTTGCGTATGCGCTCTTTGTGTTACCAGGTGTGTCGATAAGGTGCTCCGTGTTATGTGGGTTGTAAGTGTGTGCTTTAATACTTACAGGTAGTCGTGAGCTACCGGAGCCACTTCAACTGTTAATGTTGACTGTGACTTTGTTAAAGAGCAGCAGTGTCGTTTTGATAGTTGCAGGGCCCGTATCAGCAGTTTGCATTGCCAAGCATAATTGCAAGTGAATTAGTCGAAATCCTTCGTGCCCAAAGCCATCGGCGGGTTGTTGGATGATTTCCGAGGCAATGTTGGGCTTGTACAGCGTTGCTTTCATTTTCGCTTCGTTATTTATCTGCTTCCGTGGCGTGAGTTCAAACAAAAGGAAAAAGTTCCAAGGGTTGCGCCCAACGCCGTTAGCATCACGTTGTGGTGGCTGTTAAAAAGTGCTATCGGAAGAAACAGCGCGTGAAGTTCATCTTCATTGGATGGTTTATCGTCAGCTTTGCATTGTCTACAAAACGTGAAAGCCTAGGAACTTATTGCTTTGCTGTACGTTTTCAGCGCGTGGTCTTAATCTGTGTTGACTTTGGAAGTAACGCTCCGCATTTTATGACGCTCGTTTCTCATTTTATGGCTTTTAAACACAGGTTTCCAGTTTCCCAATAAAAAGCTTACCCTTCACCCGATGTAACTGCATTTTAATTGATAATGATGATAATTAACGACATCGTATTTCTGATCTCGGGCGACCATTGTCGAGGTAACCAGTTCTACAGGTTGTTTACACAAACACTCCAAAGCTGACAGGATCGACGTCAGCTGCGTGTTCATGCGGAACGTGACGTAGCGCATGCGCTCATCCAACGCCGTGTTCCCTTGACCTTTCCTCCGGGTGTTCACCCTGTCGCTTTTCTGGGTCTGAACTACAACAGGGTTAGTTTGCCCCCTCCCCGAACTCAGACCACCTCGACCTTTGCTCGGGTCTTATCTGCAGAAAATTGGTCTAGAGATCGTTGGCGCCATCTGACATTCGACCTGGCCAACATACGTGCACATACATTTTTACAGTTCGATCCGCAATCGCTCTCTGCACTGCCTGAAATACTGGCCATGCTGTGTTCGCGTGAGACTTTGCGACTGCTTAAAACGCTTGGCCATGCAACTGCCCCAGCCCCCTTGCCCTCAGCATCTGGAACCCGATCTTGTTTTGCTGTTTTACCTGGAAGGAGGTTTGTCATCGATCATCTAATTTCTTCGTGACCTACCTGCAATAAAAACAATAATTAATAAGGAAAGTTTCAACATGTTTTTGAGGCGGCAGCCGTAGACGCAAAAAAGCTTGCGACTGCTTTGATAGTTTCGGTTAAATATTCCATTTCCAGGTGATCTTAAAGGAGACTGTGAAGATGACTATTGCATCACTAAAGTCACTTGCCTCATTTGATTCTAGCTCTTCTTGGTTGATTGTGGTTTGTTAAAGGAGAATTATCTAAGAGGAGATTTCTAATCGCTTTCACTGATCGCTTATGTTAGTGTGTTCCGCCCAGTGGGCCAGGGTCCGGTGTTTGGGTCACGTGGTGCCTTGAAGAAATATTTACTGTACCACTTGTGCTGACAGGAGAACAATGACCTGTCGAAAGCTGATACCACCACGTCCACGAGTATCATTTTATTGCACGGCCGCATGTAACAAAAACTACTGGAAGATTCGAACAAAAACAAGCACGCCATTGTTATGTCACAATAGAAATTTTCAGAAATGGTCATGTCGCAATCGTGGAATAAGTTTGTCGTCATGTTGCAACCGAGGTATTTTAAAATAAATTGTTGCTCGACAATGATTTGTGCTTGCTTCGTAACTTAAAGTTAACATTTCCTAGTTGGTAAGGAAACCCAGGCCATAATTGTCCAAAACCATCTGTGCCGCGTAAGGTTGAAGAAGCACCGCTCGGTGTAGTTTGCAAGTATCTTGCGAACCTCGCATGCGGCGGAATCATCAAAGCGCCGCGTACACCGCAGCACTGCGAAAACTTCTGTGAAGTCACATTCGACATGCAGTCGAATGCTTAATCTGTTTTTGACGCGATCATGACGTGGCTTTGCGCGAAAATAGTGGAAATTTTAGGTCAACAATGTGAAAATAAAAATAAATACGTGTCAAACAAGTTCCCTCCGTTGCAGAAATCCTGCACACCCGGTATTCGCGCAACGGTCGGTGGTAAGGGCAACTGTCAGTCGTGGCCGCTTCCGTCGCTTGGTTCTCCTCTCGAAGTTACAATCCGTATCCTGTAAATTATTGCGGCTGCGCGTTGATGTCGTTTATAGGCTGAGTTAAAACACTAAAGCGTTGGCAGATCTCGTTTCAATTGAAAATTGTGTAAACTGTCTGTTTGTATACGGGAAGAGATTGTAGTCGGCCGTGATTGCAGTTCCACATCATCTGCGCAACCTTCACAGTCGGGCCTGAAGCCAAACGGCTTATTTTTAAATGTTGCTCTGTTACCAAACTATTGCAAAGCCGCTGAAACATTGTTCTGTCAAGTATGGCGGCTGTGATCGATGACGTAGCGTCCTCCTTTCAATCGAAATATTCAGTTATTATCGATCCACGACCACCTACTCGCCGTATATCTTCTCGGGGACAACAGTGAGACCTGTCGCTAACTGTCATCAAAGAAACAAACAAACAAGCAACACAAACGCAGTTGACTCAAATCCAGGCGGTTTTGACATTTCAGGAGGTCTTCTCGCAAGAAAACGCAACAAGCATCGCACACAGCGGACCTCGCCAAACGCAATCGCTCTCGGCAGCGACTGCCCGTCGCCTCACCCGAGTGCTGCCGCCCAAGCTGCCCGACACCGAAAACGACGGTGGTGAGTAAGACTGAGGTCGACTCGTCGCTTGTTGAGCAACTGCGCTGCCTGTGGTGGAAGCTTTGTGCGTTCGCGTTTTGCGACATGTCGGTGAAAGCGTGTTGCGTTCGTGGTGCGTGCTGGTTACCGAGACGTTCTGCGCAGGCCCTTAGCCAGGTTTCAAAGGTTCAGGGGGGGAAGATTTTTGTTTTATCAAATGTTCAAAACAAGTTTTTCTGGGCGCAACACAATTTGGGAGGCATAAAAATCTGTAGGTGAAAAACCGGGAAACCCAAACGGTTTTGGGTCTGAACTCTTTTTTTGCCCTCGGTCTTCATGAAACGAATCCAGGTTGCACGTCATTAGACGCACAAAATGTTTCTAAAGTTCTGTTGTCGGCCGCGGCTCACAAGTTTTCGGTTGTTGCGCTGTCGTTGCTGATCGTCTCTGCATCTGCAGTTTGTTTCGGCTTGCGCAAAGAGACGCAATGATAGGCTGAGCACTTTCGCAGGGAGCCGCTGTGTTTCGTCGCTGCGACAACGACACGTTAAGCTGCTATTCAACAACCTCACTGTCGTTAACGTCACCTGTTACACGAAACACGAGGCGAACAGCAGCCATCGCCAAAACCGATAAACAGCTCGGGCGAAAGCGCGTCCACTAAGGCCTTTTTTTCCAAACCGAAACCTCTTTGAGGGAAGAGCAGCGTAGAAACTGGTAACACAACTCCTGCTCCAATATTTGTTCCTCAAGTCTTACGTTTGCAAAAAGCAAGGAAAAAAAAGAAAGGCCGTCCTGGTGTTCTAGCTGGACCTCTTCTGTGGATGTATGATCAAGTGCGCACACACACAATCTCAAAGCGCTCTGGTGTAGGCAGCGAACCGGTGTGAAGTTGCCTCTCGAGAGTCTACCGCAGGGTTTCACATCTTTGTGACGTTGCTTGTGACGATCGAGCCACGTGACTCCCGCGGCATATCATGATCGGGCAGCGTCGAAATAACGCGCTAAGCGCGATTGTAATCGCACGCCTTGTAGGGCATCGCTAGACGATATGTTGCCATTCGTCGTTCTGAGCAGTCTTCGAACGCGTCTTGAAATCGCATCAACAGGAAAGCTAGAAAGCAGTTGTTCAGTCTTGGGCCGTTTTTCTGGACACGTAGAAAGGAGCCGCAGACCTCGTGTTTTGACGGAAGTAAGTGAAGTGCACGCAGCAGTCACAGGCAGGACGCCACAAGCGACCTGTGATTTTCAAAAGTTATTTTTTGTAAGTCGCACTGAGACAAGCTGCCAGTTAGTTGCTTACTTACGTAATACAGTTCAAGTTAATCGCGAGAATAGTTTGAAAACATGACGTCAGCGTAATGGTATGACGTCACAGATTCGTCACAACCTGTGCAGCGTCACACCACCAAGGTGGTGTTGGCGATGTAGCAGATTTTCCAACTTTGTTTTTGTCAATTACCTGTCAGGTGCGATACCGGAGGGCGCAGCGATGCAGAATGGCACCGACAGACCGATGCATCGCCCCACCAGCTTCCATCCGACGCATGTGACGTCATACAGNGACGTCACTCCAGTGCAGTCACGCATGCCCGGCGCGCAACTCAACCGTATGACATCGGTGCCCTCGCACCCAGGTGAGTAGTGTTTGGGNTAAGCGTGTCTTCTGCAGCACTTGTCACAGCCAGTGTACATTTATAACAGTAGCTGAGGAACGGTAGTCGCGTAGAGGTAAGTTGAGCGGGGCACGCTTTGGAGATGTATCTATTTATTCTTCTTATTTACGAGCTTGTAGTATAGATTTTGCTTGAATGTTTTTAACATATTAAAAGTTTTTTAGTCTTTTGTAAACTTTGAAAGCTAGTACTTTTGATCAGTTGCAAGGGGTCCGAGGTCAGAACAATATTTCTTACGGTTTTAAGAGTGAAAAACGTTGGGGACCCCTGATTTCCAGGAATGGCTGTCCACCATGTTTTCTCGTTGTTGATGAATCTGACTTAACCCTTGAATTTCTCTTGCCCAGCAACTTATCGTTGTTCAACGCAGTTAATGGCGTTTTTTCATTTTATTATGCGGGTTCAGGAAGTTGATGTTCGTATGATGTGTTGAAGTTGTGTGAAGCGAAATGTGATCATGAGATGAAAAGTATGAGTTGCTCGTTCAGCTGCGTTCTCGCGCAACTAGTGTCGCAGAGGAAACTCGAAGGGATCCACTGTTGTGCAATAATGGAGCGAACATTGTACTCGCTGTCTGTTAAAACCACATGCTGAAACGCAGTGCTTCATTTTTGTCACCCAAACGTTGTGCTGAGCGTTTTCCGATACACCGCAAACAGCATTTTTATCCTGCAATTTCAAATCAAAACAAAATTCTTGGCGCAGTCGCATTGGAAACAACCAACCTGCAAACCAGTGATTTCGATGAAACGGCGATGTTTCGAAAATATTCGTTTTCATTGTCAGCAAAGATTTCAAGGAATGAACGTGTCATGCAAGCCGTCGATTTGGCCAGTACCCTGACTCACGTTGCAGAGGCAAACTGCATTGACTTTTCTTCCCGTAGCGTAGCCTTTCTACGTAGATGTAATTATCAACTGCTAATGTTTTCCATGTAAAGGGTTTGCTCAGTATCACGAGTTGACATTAACTCAGTAAATTCAACAGCTAAGGCTCTTTCCGGTCAATTTGAAACATCACAAACAACGTAAAAAAGCCACGCTTTCGCAGAAACACAAACACGGTTTAAAGCAATTACCGAAGTCAAAAACCGCTTAACGCGGAAAATAAGAGGACAAACCAGTAATGCAGAATTCAATGAGGTTCAAAAGTTCACTTTAAAAATAATCTTAACACAACGAAATTTGCTGACAGTGAAAAAAACAGGCTGTTTCATTTGAGCCGCTGTCTTTATGGTGCTTCTTTCAAAGTAGTTTCAGTCTTCAGCGTTATCGGCTCATTCACTGTGCGTCGCATGACGTAACAATAGTAATTGCACGCGCGTCTTTCAAAACGTGCGCTGACGGAGGCCGTTAGCAGCGCCCAAGTTCTTTCAAATTCACGACTTCGCTTTCCTCATTTTCTCGTCGAACCGATTAACGAGGAAAACGTCACCGACTCTTTTTTCGCAGCCACTTCGAGGAAACCCCCCCCGGCGCCACCGCAACGGCGAAACAGTCGCTTGTCCACCGTCCTCCCTAACTCGACAAACGTCACCGGAACCTCGTTCGCCCGAACACCGTCTCCACTACCTGCCACGCAACCTCCGGTTTCCACGGCAACCGCTAACACGCTGTAAGTTTTTTTGGACTTCTTTGATGAATCGTACACTCTTTTGTTTTTCTGCGGATTCTTTGTTTACCGCTTGGAGTGCTCCAGCAGTGATTTCGAAATACGAGTTTTTTTCCGAAAAGATTGAAATCGAATGCTTTCGTGATGATCCATCGCATTATAGTGATTTGCTTTTATTGGGAGTTCCTTTTTTTCTGATTGTGTTTCAGTGAAATCTTTACGAACCGCTTTCTTGACAAAGACGCGACGTTTAAGATCATCTGTATTTTCGTATAAAATCAACCTCGTTTGACACCGAACTGGTACTTTGAAAAGCTTCATTTGTCTGAAACATGCCGCAAGCAATGAACGGCTTACAAGTGTCAAACGTTAGCAACCACATCGCACAAGATGAAAGAGCAATAGAAACGCTCTGTGATTGTTGTTGAGAAACGCCGAAACAGCTCGGTTGAAATATTGTCGGCTGCGATTTGTTTCTTGCGTTTGTGGTGCCTACCGCCCGTGCTCTCAGCCGTAGAACGAGGTGGTTGAACCTCTGGCGATATTTTCTCGTCCGTTCCTTCGTCACGTTCAACGCGCCTAATAGTTTTTTAATAAAATCATGCTGTTTTCTCTGTCAGTCCACGATTTGTGTCTAACTGCGACACGCCCTGTAGCACACAGCACAATATTGCCTTGTGCTTTCTATTGGTAGACCTGCGCGCTATCAAAACAAATATTGTCATTGTGACGTGAACCTGACGTGTTTGAACGTACACATTACTCATCATGGCCTGGAATGTTTGGAATGCTGCGCGACTGTGTCGACATAATATGGAGTGGATGGGGTCTGTTCTGCGCAAAGCTTCTTTTTACGCAGATTCGAAAGTGGCGCGAAACGTCATTCAGTCCTTAAACGAAAGAATATAAACGAAATGATTGCCTTCTCAACGATAAATGCATACTTGACGGCACGGTGCTGGAAATAGCTCGCTTTTTTTTAAAAGCAAACGTTTATTTAAGACTCAAATAGGCTCAGCAACGGCCTGGCTATGGGTGAATATAATTATTGCTGTTTAGACTGGCTTTAATTGTCGCCTCACCACCAGGGGCGTAACTGACGGGGGTCAGAGGAGCAGGCCGCCCCCCTGGCAAGCTAAATGTAAAAACTAGGACCCCTTTCGCTGGTATTTTTATACTTATTATTCTTTTGGTATTCAGTAGGTTGTTGCTTTATTACGTTTTTTGGGGTGTTTTCAGTTTTTTAAGCCTTTATAAACATCCACGGCATCCGGATTCACTATCATTTCTTAACCTTTTTTCTGAGTGTTGGCTATTGGGTTCCCTTCAGCCAAGTTTTGCCCCCCTGGCTCAAAAAACACTAGTTACGCCACCGCTCACCATCCGCTCCCAACCGACAGGAACACCGGCAACACGCCGGCCATCAAGCAGCAGCTTCGTCCGAACGTGTCCGGTCTCGCGGCAGCGGTCGCCGCAGCTGCGCAATCCAGACAGCAACGCGCGTCGTCGACGAGCAGCGAACACGCGGCGCCGCCAGCGGTCGACCCGCCGAAGCCGCCCTCCGCAGTTGCGTCGAAGCCACCGGCGGCGCCGGTCACGGCAAAACCGCCCACAGCGCCCAAGGTGCCTTTTGTGGCCCCGAAGCCTGGACGGGGCCGAACAGAAAACGCTCTTCCCGCTAAGGTGAGTGCTGCTGGTTTTTAGTATTACGTTCAAATTTTCACGTAAGCAAAAGAACGTTTTTTACGTAAAAAATGCGTTTGCGCTTTAAGGCTGGCGCCGACGGAGAGACTTCCGGCGCTTTGGCTTTGGCTTTGGCCGCAAAACAAGCAAGCATCCTGTCTTCCAACGCGTCAGCACCGCAAGCGGTCGTCACACCGAATTTAGTCAAGCCGTCAGCAGTCGCCAAAGCGCTTCGCGCAAAGAACAGTGACGACCAGCGATCGAGCGAGGAGGGAGAAACGTAAGTGTGAAAATCCGGACCTTAAAATTTTGATGCGCGATCTTTTTCCTATAAAAATCAACCGGAGGGTTTTTTGCGGTCTCACTAATTTTTCCAACGGTCTCTCAAGGTACAGCGGAAACTCGCTTTACGACCATCTCAGTATTCAGATAAAATAGTTGCGGTTTTTCAAAATGTCTTTGAGGTCAGCGAGGTCAAACCATACAAAAAACACTGACCGTCAGTGTACGAATTAACGAAAATTTCCCCAAACTTTGATAAAGTCAGTCTCTCGTTGTCAATCTAAAGCGCGTGTGTCGTTGCTACAGCAACGCTGGACGACGCCAGTTTCAGAACCCAACCGTGCGTGCTGTCTAACATGCTTGTTACGTAACAATCGTGTAGCAGCTAAACGCTAAGCTCGTTGCAGATCGATTCGAATGCGGGTTTTTATCAGAAACGAGACGAAGCACCATGTTTTTTCAAACTGCCATCGTTGCTGTATCTGCGAATCTTCCTTCCTCCTATAAATTGAAACTTTATGCTCAGGGGGAGAATGTCCCTTCCACCCCCTCCGCCCACTCCCCCGAACGGCATGGCCGACCCCTCCTCCTTCGTTCTGCCGCCGCCCCCAGAAGCTTACGCCCAGGTGGAGCACGACGGTGCGAAGGGCATGTTATCGGACGACCTCCTCCTCCTCCCACCTCCTCCGGAAGCGGTGATGAATCCTTCCACGCCCCCCACTCTACCACCGCCGCCCGATTTTGCAGGTTTGTGACGTTAATGCGGGTTTGTGACGTAGGCGCAGCGCCGCGACTCGATTAGCGCCGCAGTCCGCTGTTGGCGAGAGTTCTAACCCAGTGGTTCTTAACATGGGGGTAAATTTGATCTTCCAAGGGGGTAAATATACTGAACCACAAATTGCAATGATTGTAAATTTTTATAAATCATTCTAAACTAAGAGTATGTTAACTTCGCATTTTCAATAAATGAGCACCATTGAGTGTATTGGGGGTAAATCTGGTAGTCTTGTTTGATAAAAGGGTAAGATATGTAAAAAACGTTAAGAACCACAGTTCTAACCAGATTTGTTGCTTTGGTTGTCGTGGAAACCGTTTGAAACACGATACACTTTGCTGTTGACAGAAAACAAACAAACGGACGCGTCAGATTTCCCGCCCTTTTCATCATCGAAACCGAAAAGTGAGTCGTTTTGTTTTTCTTTAAAAGACTTGTTCATCAGGAAATCTGTGAAATCGACTTTGACCCATTCGCTACTGATTTTAAGAAAGCCGATTTGAAACCTGACTTTTGCGTGAAGGCAAAGCTCTATGTACAAATGCAAGTAGCAATTGTTTTTATTTGTAGATAGTGCTTATTCTTATTTGCCCGCACCGGGAGTGGGACATGTCTGCCCCTACATTGCCATACACCGGGTCACAGGTGTCCCACCAATATTGAAATGCAGAACACCATTCTACCTCGTAGCAAACATATTCTGCAAAAAAAAAACATTCATTTTTAGCCCAAATCTAATTAGATAGATGGATGTAGTTAATAAGCTTTTTCTTTCTTTGTTCCTGGCCGCACATCGTGCATAGCGTATTCTCTATTTTTTCCACTGAAAAATGCTCTTCCACATTTAGCAGCTCTTTCGCAGCAGTGGAACGCCTTACAACTCATCTAGTTATTTCCGTGGCAAAGAGGATCGTCCATGATCAATCAGACTTTTAGCTAAATGTTCAGTGTCCCGAAGGATTGTCATTATTTACCTCTTTTCTTCGAGGGTGTTTAGTTTCACAAAATATGATGAAAGAATCGTGCGCGGTTACCATAAGCATGCGAAAGAATTCCTTTCGCGACCACAAAGTTTTTCTTGCCATGTTTGTAGAGTATTACCATTTGATCAACCAGATCAACACCACCCATATGTTTGTATAATCCCGGCTGCTATTTTCACCTATGTCCATCAAACTTATTTTACTAGCTGTAGTGAAAAAGTTTAGCAACACCAATACAGTTGCGATATAAACAGCCCACACTGTCAAATAGTGCTGGCATATAACTGTCCCAAAATACAAAATGCTATTTTATCCCATCCGAATGTGATTTCAATGCAAAATTGATCCAACAGTATTGAAAGGCTCATGCCTTGGGATAAAAATAACCCAACAGTAGCGAAAGCAAAACCGTGAGCACTGACGACGCGCTTCTCCACTCCAGCTCGGCAACTTGAAATGTCATCTGCGTATCGTTCCACGCCATCAGTTGTGTAACTGCTNGTGTTTTGACTGGAACGGCAAAAGTACGAGAAATTGCCGTGCAGTGAGCAATGAAATTAAACTNAGAATTTGTGGCAGGTCTACAATGTGCTTTGCTTGACTTGCTCAANGCCGCCGTCCACTCTTTACCTCCACTGTTCGGGTGTTTTTTTTCAATTGCAACTAAAACCGAACCTTCTGCAGATTCCGGACCCCCCTGCGTCACCTCGTCCGTGACGTCGGACAGCTCTGCGGACTCGGGCGTGGACGAGGTCGGATCGCGCCACTCGCAGCTTCTGGACAGCAAGACGAACATCGAAACCATGTCGGTTGTTTCCAGCCTTTCCAACATGTCGTCCGAGGAGGGATCCGACATCGGCGTCTCCATGACCTACGACGCCAAGCCGCCCAGTTCCGAACCAGCGACCGGCAGCAACGTGTACTTGGACGTTCTGCGCAAGAGCAAGGCGGGGCCGACGGCCAATCATGCGCCCAGGGAGCACGACGGCAGCAACTTGGTGCTCACCAAGGTCCAGTTCGGAGCCCCTCCTAAAATCGCGTCGAAGCCTCAAAAAGCGCCGCCTCCCGCGAGCAAATCGTGCAAACCCGCGCCTCCGACGCCCGCCGCTTCGAACG
>JGI24159J19872_10006728_pt1 | contig 15031 bp, 12 predicted proteins | sample Ectturendosymbi4_FD_19872 | JGI IMG/M metagenome (IMG submission 19872) | reverse complement strand
GTAGAGGGTTTGAACACCTCTCTAGCTGCAGCAGCTGGCGAGTTATAACCAAAAAACCTAGGGCCAATATATTGGCTCTGGTGGGCGTTAAAGGGTTTTAAGGGGAAGCGAGCAAGGCACCTGTCACGGGCCCCCCTTTTTAGGGGCCCCACGAAGCGTTTCTCGTGTAAATTAAATTTTTTTTCAGTTTTGGTGAAAAACTTATTGTCCACTAATATAGTATAATCCGAAGCTGATCATAGGTAAGCACTTGCTTTCAAAAGGCCTGCTCAACAGCAACTGTAACTTGCAAGTTCTCTGCTTTCAAGGGGCCCACAACAGCCATTGCAATGCGTAACTACGCTTATTTGTTGAAATGCCTGCAACAGCAGGTGCAATGTGTAAGTACTCTGCTTCCTAAGGGGCGCCGAAGAGCAACTGTTATGTGTAAGTGCTCTGTTTTCAAAGGGACCGCAACAGCAACTGCAATGTGTAAGTAGTCTACTCTACTTTCAAAGAGGCCCCCACCCGCCACTATAATGTGCAAGTGCTCTGCTTTCAAATGGGCTCCCAACACCAAGTGTAATGTGTAGGGGAAGATGTGGGAGACACTTTTTTGCAATTTCAACCACTGTTACTTTATTTCAAGTCCAAACAAGCTCAAAATTTGTCACACAATAAAGCAACTCTATATACAAAATGTCATGACAAAACATGAAAAGAACAGACAAAAATTTACAATCAGTTTAAAAATGGTGCTTTCTCTGTCGAATGTGGCCCATGCCTGGGGCGCACTCGACATGAGCATGGGGCACACTTGACCGATTAATAAAAAGTTGGGTTGCATGCATTTCATAATGCTCGCGAGATATCTCATCCAAAATAGGCACTTTCTGACTACCTCTCCACTTTTTTCACATTCTAATTACCTGCTATCACTGCATGGCAAGACAAATTTGTGTGATTACCAAACATTAAATGAAACCAATGCAACATATTGAAAATCATGCTTTACCCCACAAACATAATGCGCCTCTAAGCTCATAACAAATCCCAAAATGCTCATAGATTAGATTTACTCTGTACTGCATTCCAATATAACACCTCAAGCTTTACCTTGTTTACTGTTTAGACTCATCTAGTACCAATGTGTCGATTGTGCCACATTTTTTTGTCAGATGCGCCTCATGCATATCTAAAAATTAGAATGAAGAAGTACCAACTCAACTTAAAAAGAATTTAAAACATGGCATTATCAAATAATGTTGCACTGCTCTGAGTGCAAGGCCAGAAAAACTCAGAACAGAAGATATTGATTAACATGGAAAAAACCCAAATCTAAACGCGATTTTATAAATTACTTATGGGTAGCAAAACCCAACTTGCTCTGTAACTCGTAACAACGGCTGCCGAACAAGGAAAAATTATCTTTAGTATACGGCTGGTATGAGACTAAATCACCATGAAAACTTTAAAGTTCACGTTTTCAACTTTTTGAAAGAACCAAAAAACGACTGTGGCTCTAGTCCTACTGTGCCCCACCTTCCCCTAAGTACTCTGCTTTCAAAGGGCCCCCCAACAGCAACTGCAATGTGTAGGTACTCTGCTTTCAAAGAGGCCCAAAAAATCAACTGTAATGTGCAAGTACTCTACTTTCAAAAGGCCCCTACCAGCCTCTCTCTTGTGTGAATAAGGACAAGCTTCAAACCAATTTCAACACCTGTAAAGAAACTTGGGTAAAAATTTGTTTCAAAAAGTTCTGAAAAGACTCTGTCAAGTAAGAGCAAAAATATATACCAAATAATATTATTTTTCCACTGTTAGATAATGAAGCTTCTCATAATGTAGCGTAGCAATGCTTGCAAAAAGTGTGTAATGAAGTTATTGCTATTTATGCACATTTTTAAATAATTAATGCCAATGCAAGAAGATGACAGCTTTGACTCATTCAGCCTCAAAGGTTTCAAAACGAGGCTCAGGTTTAATGCTTTTGTTTGTATTCCATGTTCACGAATGTTGTTGAAAGGATAAAATTTACTGAAAACTAATTTAGTGTTTTGAATCTGCTTGATTTTTGCCTGTGCCTCCATGGAATCCTTTAAAGACATGGCTGGGACCAAATTCAGGAAATTAAGCATTTTTCAAAGGGGAAAGTGTGTCATAATCTTTCTAGGTTTTTGATAGTGAATGCAGAGAAATGGAATGCAAATTAAAGAAGTGGAAGACTATGTCAATTTGCTATAACTTTTGTGTTGTTAGCTTTGTCTTTCCATCTTTCAGTGTTTTTAAAGTTGTGTATCATGAATAACCTCGTGCATTTTGTGTTAAAACAGTCATACTGTATTCTTAGGAATGTATCCTTGGGTGGCCTGCATATCCCTTCCTACTAGGCTTGGTCAAAAGGTCTTATCACGGTTGGCTGAATATGATGACGCCATCAAATAGCCCCTTTTCAAACCTTGCCTCGGGCCTCCCGATCCTCAGTCCGCCACAGATTATTCCAATTCGCTTGTACAAATTCAAATACCTTCAAAAACACCAAAATATTTTTAAAGCAATAAAAACTAACATCATTCTTAGGTTAGCTCTTCACACATGACGTTGCATTGCTTGCACGACGAATTGCGCAATGCCTCTATGCTAGTGATTGACACTGTAATGTTTGCATCCTAAGTAAAACTATCTCCATCCAGTTTTTGCAGTTTAGGATGACATTGAGGTTGTATTTTCAGCCGTTCGCAGCCGACCCACAATAAATCCTCATGATGCAATAGATTTGACGCTGGAATGCCATCGGAAGATGATTTTGTCTGAACGCACCTTCATCTCATCACCAAGATTTCCTGGTAAGATAACTGCACTCGTAGGGTGTTTCCTTGCTTACTTGTTAAAAAAGACATGTTGAAATGAATAAATAGCCATTTCCCTTAGCAACATTGTTTCGATTACGTCACTAAGAACATTTGAAAATTGGATTTTAAGAAAAAAATGGAATAGAAAGATTATATGAGCTTATTAAACACTGTGTGGAAAAATTTGCAACACCATTGCTTTATAACTATCAAACTCAACTCACTGATACTTTTTGTTACTGCTAGTAAACCAGGGCACCTTCGTCACAATTGCTTCTATTAAAATTTTCTTCCACGCATTATCAGATAAATTCGATAGCATTTCTTTTTTCTAGAAATGTCAAATCATGATTTTGACCTTTGTGGCAGCGTCTGCTTCACCCTGCCGACACGTCTGTGTGGTTTGTTGCACATTTAAGAATTGATATAGTGCCTTCGCTTGGTTAGAGAATACTGAAGCAAAGTGAAAAAGCGCTTTTAGTTTTTCCTTTTCGTTTAGACTATATAAGCCATAATGCATTAGAGCCACGCGCGTGGCGGGTTAACCCGCCTGGGCTGCGGTTACCCGCATTTGCGTGGCGGGTGCGGGAACCCGCACTGCTTTGCGTGCAGGTGCGGGACGGGCGTGGGTTGAACTTGCTGCGGGTGCGGGTCGGTCGCGGGATGAGAAAGTCTTCGTGCGGGTAAATGAGTGTTGAGCCAAAGCACATGAACTGAATCAGCTCAAAAATCGCAAAACACATGGTTTTACTGAAGTTGTTTGCCAACGTTGCGCTTAGAACAGTAGGCTCGCAGCAGTTATAACATTATGATGTAACAACCTATTGTTGCGAAACATTAGCTCAGGCTCTTGCCTTGTGGTGGGCAATTGACTATTTTACAATGCAACCGTCGTACTTGGCGAGGAATGATTCAGTCTGGTAGCCCTTCTAAATGGATAAGACAGCGCTTAACGCACAGCCAGAAGTCAGAACTGGACTGAAATGTGTTTTTTATCACCTCAAATCTGTTGACTGCGGAAGATCAGATCTGTGGAAAAGTTTTGGTTGCCAATGAAAAAAATGAATAGCTTGACTTTACTGCTTGTTAGACTTGTCTTCAGGCGTTATAAGCAGGGCAAGTTTTTGCAGCTTTTTTTACAGCTTCTTAAATACGTACTCATAACTTATGTAGTACGATGTTTGAGCTGGTTCCAGGAATTTTATATTGCAACATTTTCCTTTTTCACATGCAACTTTTCGTACAACTTCTATCAAGTAATTTGCAAAGTTTAGAAGTTTGAGTTAATAACATGCTTTAGAACTATTTCAGTACAGTTTTGTTCCTTTGATAACCGAATGGAACTGCATAGTGACCTAAGAGCAATTATAGAAATGACCCGGTCAAATATCAGTCAACAACTGCACGCCAAATTGTTTAATTGCCAAGAAACGTCATGCACTGTGGAGCTTGCCAAACAACTTCATGCACAAGTTTTAGCATGCTATGCAAACTGTTGGTAAACGATCACCATTTCTCCCTACGTAATGTTTGGAAACATTTAGCATTACATGTAAATAAATCGCTTGAGCTTGTGCACAAATACAGCGTTTTTCTGCAATTTTTTTTTAAATCAATGCAAATTTCTCACTATTTCATCGCAACAAAAACTTGCCCTAGTTGCGATTTTTTTGTATTTTTCGGAAAGCGGCGGGTTTAAAGCCCAAAAAGTGCTGTGCGGGGCGGGTTGGGATGGTCTGCGGGGCGGGAGCGGGCAAGATTTCTCAAATTCCTGCGAGGCGGGGTGGGTTTAAATTTTGCGGGTGCGGGGTAGGAGCGGACAAAAAATTTCAACCCGCTTAATGCATAGACAATTATTAAAAAAATATCATGCTCCGTTACAACTCATCGTAGTAAAAACCCACAAAAAGGCACATTTTACGCAAAAATAAATCATATTACAGCATAAAGTTTTCAGCGTACATCTACTGGATTTACCATTGCTTTTTCAGGTTTATATCCTGCTAACTCCACATGCATCTGGATAATAAAAAAGAGTAGAGACTTCCCAAGCAATAGTTCTTCTTCCATCCGAATGTCTTTTGCAACGTGAGTCTTTCAGTTAATCTAAAACTTTTATTATTACTTATGTAATTCCAGGTTCGTTTTTGAATATATGGTAAATGTTGCCACATAATTTTCATTCATGAAAAAGCACAGAAGATTACGGGCAAAATTGCGTTTTTCTCTGTAAAATGAAGTATTTATATTTTCTGCGCAAGCCTGAATGAGTTTAAAAAATAATAACGCCTTTCTTGCAATGCCTGCCAAAGAAAAAAAAAATTTTACAATCCCAGCTGAGGCTATATTATGTGAAAGAATATAGTCCATTACCGAGCCAAACTAAAAACCAGCCCAACATCGTTACTAGATACACAATTCAAAATTACTATATCCAAAGATGAGGGAACGCATTTGGACGTCCGGCAATGACAAATAAATGGCACGCTTCTCAACAGCTGAATGATATTAAATTTTCTAAATATAAAAACATCACCCGGTAATATTTTCAAATTGATGATTTTTGGTGGAATCACAGAACGAACCTGTCATATGAATCACTAAGCTTTCATTGCTGACGCAGGCATTTCACTTTTTCTCAGAAGCGATCCATTTTAACCTTTAACGATTCAAACCCAGAATCAAATTTTTATCAGCTATGAAACCCTTCGAGCCTTCAACAAAATTTTCGGTTTTGTGCCATTTTTTGATTTGTGATGTTTTCTGTTTGTCAGTCTAATACCTTGTAAATGTGTTCAATCGTTTGGGTAAATCAGTTGAAATGCCGAATTCCCTGATTAATAGTTTGCTTGATGGATTTTCCCAGATAGTAGCTGACTATCTGCTCATTTTGCATCACCTCTTAACACGTTTGTTTATATATTTCGGCAGTCTGGACTTGGAGAGGAGTACTCCTTGTTATCGAGACCGCGTTGTAGTGTATTCGGATTTGGATGATTCTGATGTTGCCGCAAGCACTCAAACGTTTTGTGGCAGTGACAGCAACAGAAATGTTACTGCAACGAACAGCCTCGCTGTGGTTTTCGAAAGCGACGACATGGTACAAGGACGGGGATTTAACGCTCTTCTTGAGATATTTTAGCTTTTTAACTACTGTATATCTGCCTGGAACTGACATGTAACAAGCTGTTTTCGATTCGGGCTATGGATCATTTGGCTGAACTAGTTATTCCTGCATTGTATTTGGTCAAAAACAGATTTCAAAGCAATGGCATCTAGTGATCGAATTTTGTTTGTCTTCCAATAATTATCTATCCGTAACAGCAATCATGTAACTTACACTTTATGTTTTAAATTGCGGACAGAAACGCTATTAAACACTTTATTTTTACAAAAAAGGAAATAGACAAATTATTGAGTCCTTTCAAGACGTTGTTATGACAGCCGTCGTTAAAAATGCTACATGAACCAAACATTATTTTCACAGAATTATTGTTTATATTATGAGCAGTGAGCAAGATCTTTTTCTCGAGATTTTTGTGTTCAAAGTGTGCACCACATGTGGGGAACCTATTTACCATCACGAGTCGCAAGAATTAGGAAATAGCGCTAGAGGGACGCACGTTTTATTTAATTTTATCTTAAAATTCTACTTTTACCTTAAAATAGACAATAAGGAGAGAAAACTTGTCAAGGAACGAGAGATACTTCTCTTGACGTACAGTCTGCGAGTCGGCTTTCATGGAATTCCGTTTTGACGCGATGTTGTGTTCAAGTTGGGCAAAGAAAAAGCTCATGTGGAACATATTCAGTTCCGTCGCCACGGTGGCTTTTGTGGGTTTAGTCCTCCCAAACAAAATTCCAAGCTCTCCCCAAATTGAAATATGAAAGATTATCAACCAGTGGAGTTTTCATCAAATCATGAGAATGTCAAGACCCTGCACAAACGCAAAACCTCTCAACTGAAGACATTCTGGCGACGGTTTTGAACATATTAAATATTCACTCGGGCCGCAGGTTCCCCACCATTGGTGTAAACGTCTGTAAAGTATTGTATATATGCGATGGTTGTGTGAAATAAAGCGAGCTGCTGATGTGCTGTTGCAAATTATGTGGTACCACAAATTGTTCGGACTGGGGAGTGTTTCACCTACGCCATTGGTTGTATAACCAACTGGACGGCAGGCATGAAACTTCTAGAGCGGGAGACGTGCTTTGGTGAGTTTTGGACTGCGGCATCAAATGTTTACATGTTGCTCGTTCTGGAATGGCGCACGTTTCGGTGGTTTCTGGACTTTATTTCGAGTCATGTAATGCTGTATTTTGATTTCACAGTTTGAAAAAATTGGCAGATTACAATGGAGGCTCTAGGGTGGGGTATTTGCTGGCTCCAACCTCCCCAACATGACTCGTAGGAAATTCCATTTGGCATAGGAATTCAAAATCAAAAGATATTGCATTGTACCTCTCATGGCTTGGTTAAAGTCTTGCCAAATCTTTTTTACAATCTTTTCCAACCTTAGGTAACCTGCTCAGCGACGAGAGAAGAGTATAAATCTTAGGTGGATAACGCCTTGAACCCAATGCGGAAGTAAACGCTGTTTCCAACTCTAGAGTTGTGCTACAGTTTCCATTACGCTGGCAGCAATGGTACAAGGTTTGTCGACCACGATGAAATAATCCTCAACTTGTATGAACGAACCGATGACATTTGGAAATTTGTTTTCCGCAAATGATGGAAGCAGAAGAAACAATAGTGCTTTTACCTTGCTGGTCGTTCTGTCGGCTTTACGCTGGATTATTTCCAATCCCATTGCTGTTGCCAATGGAGTTATTGTTCGGAAATTCAAGCGCGAACGCATAAGCACATGAACGGTTCGCACAAGATCACTCACACAAGGACGCCTAGGCTTAGTTTTTGTATAAGATGATGCAAAGATTGCCTGTGCTTCAGCTGCACACACTTGGCCATCCGTCAAGGTGTTCCGATGGCAAGGTGACCGGAGGGTTGCATCTCTCGGTTCTTTTTCAAAACAGGTCTGCTCATAACAGACAACCCCAAACAGGCCACGTTCGCAAGAGACCACGTTCATGACACACCTGTTCATATTAGATCACTTTCATAACAGACCCGTTCATAACAGACAAGAGCTTCATGGCGAGTTCATAACGGGTGAAATTATCAAAACGACTCTTGACGCGACTCATGACTCGACAAATGTGACTCGGTCACATCACTGTGGCGTAATTAAGAACGATTTTTACATCAAGCTAATCAGATGAAAACCGAGTTAATCTGAACATCAAGTTCCCTGTAATATAACATCTACACAAGTAACAGGCGTTACAGCATTCATGAAGCAAGAAATCTAGCATGGGCTTCAAAACTTTGTTGCAGACCTATTGTTAACAGTCTTGTCTGGTGTCGCAGCAATCGACAAAGTTGCACAAGCTCTGACGTTCGCGAAATGATGCCTGCATTGCGATATAACCTTCTCACAAGGGTGGACACCAGAAAAATTCCATGGACAAAGTTTGATAAACGAGAGCTCAACCCCACTTTAATCCCGGATGAGTCTGGGTCTTACACTGAACAATTAATCTGTGACACGTGAAAAAATGGAGAATTGGCGGTCTTAGCCACCCAAAGAAAATTCTGGTTTAGTCCCTGTCAAATCAAAATTTGTATTGGAAAACCGAATGTAAACAATCGGCAATTAAAATAACCACTTGCTTCCTGTCCACGGAAAATCACCAAACATTTTCGGAACAGTAGAGGTAGAGAAAGTATTAAGCCAACATTTTTAAGTTTTTTTGGGGACCCGATTCGGGTCACTAGTATTGACGATTGGGTCCCTAGAATCAAACAAGTCGGGTCCCTACAAGTCCATACCGCGTACCTAACATTAAAAAACCCTGGATTAAGCAAACTTATTTTTGATCTTGTCTCAGTACAATGGGCAACGTCCGGTCAAGAAGATTGAACAACTCTGTCTGCCTCGGATACATCGCTGCTAGTTGGTGGGTTATGCTGACTTTCTGGCCGTTGTGCCTGTATTCAGGTTGGAAACTATAACTTTGATTTCAACCACAATACAAAAATTGGCTTAACCACTAGAAAACAATGATTTGAGTTTGATGTTTGACATTGTGTTTTAAGTCTTTTTTAAGGCAACGTAGGTGTACCAGAACATATCCAAAATAAATAATCTCGCTTTCCAAATTGACGGAATAATGCGTAGATCACTGCGTTACTTTCGATTGTCAAACCGTTTCCCCGGCTAAGTGATTCAGTGTTGTTTCTTTTTGTTTTTGTTTTTTTTTTGTTTGAATTTGGTGACGGCAACTGGTGGCAGGCGGAAGCCTGAACGTTTTCATTAACGGGACGGTAACGGTGAACACTCTTGACCAAGAAGCGCTACGACGATTCACTCGCAGGCCATTTATCGAACAGGCTTTCAGTTGAGAGGTGGACACTTCACCACTGAGCTGTAGCCAGTGACGGATTTACGCATAGGCCAAATGGGCTATGGCCTAGGACTCCGCGCTTTTGGGGGTTCCGGCAAATCGTTCCTATGACTACTCATATTACCTAAAAATTTGCGAAACGTCGGAGAGGAATAACTTTACAGTTTACTTTGAAGCGAATGGAAATGCCAATGTCTACTCTAGACTCTTATCAGTGCAATAAAACCACGGCATTATTGTGCAACTGGACGTAAGAGAGATTCAGGCCGTCTTTATGAAATTGGTTACAAAAAAAGAATGAAAAAGATAAAAATGGTACTTTAATTGATGTTAAATTTTCCACTGACAAAAAGCACGCAAAACGCAAGACCGCCAGAGGCTGCATAGCTCCGATGAAAAGCGATATTGTCAGTTTTGGATGCTGCGTTTGGCCTTTTTACTAGATTTCGCGCAAACAGAGATTGCTTGTTGAAGCTCTATATGTGTTAGTTAAATCAGCTAGGGCAGTTTCCCGTAAGCTTTACTGGGAAAAACGTGTCTGCATTGGGCTTACTTCATATGGTTAGCTGAGGGTGTTGCAACTATACTTTGCTGCTGCTGTGCAAAACTTTTCCTCACGCAGTTCACCATCGGCTTATGGTACAGACCAGGGCTTCTCAAACCATGGATCGCGAAATCTAATTTTGGGGTCGCGAAACCAATTGGCTTGACAAATCAGATGTGACAATTTTTGTAAATTTAACAAGAATATTGAAAGTAGGTCTGCAGTGAATCTATTTCTATTGCATTTTTATTTTTAGGGGCAATATCGTACTTTATGTTGTCAGTTGTTTACTATGCTGCTTGTCTGAGCTATGAAATGAAAATATAAACTAGGCACAACAAACACAAGTTATGCGTTGTTACGTCATGATTGTTTTAACGTACTGACAAATACTTAGCTTACTGCATGCATTCCGACACGAAGGCATTCTTCTGTTTAGACTCTAGGTCTACTCTAGAGGCTTGGCTAACTGCTTTGAGAACACAGTTACTTTCATGGATCGTGTGCATCTGTAGGATTTCGCCATTGACAAAAATGCATCTTGAGGTTTGTAATGAGACGTTTACACGTATCATTTACATCTAGGCTATCCATCGGGGTAGCATAGAAAAAGCTTTCTTTGAAATGAGGCCGCAGAACAAAAACGTTTCAGTGGCATGGAGGATTAAAACACATTTTGTTTTGCTTGGAAAATGCCAACTTTAAAACTGCAATATATAATCTCCGTGTCCACTGAATGGATTGTGATTGTTTGTTGCATAAAATACGGCATGTGTCTAATATTACTATATAAAAGGAGTTTACGTACAGGTTATCAGATCGACAGCTAGACGATATTTTCGAAGGCGGCAACACGGTCCCACATGAAAATGTATATATCCGAAAAATAAACCTACAAAATCGCTAGAAATCACGGAAATTTAACGAAGAGAACTTCTGAACTACATGAAATAGGTATTAATTCCAAGAAAATATTGCAATGCCTTTTGTTCTTTAGACGAATGTAGGAAAGGCTTTAATTTCTGTTGGACATCCACGGCAAATGTAGAACCGAAGTCGGCACAACAGATGATGAATTTTTTGAAGGGCGCTACACAAAAGAGGGGCATATTTTCATGCTTTTCAGACAAACGGCCAAATCGGTCACACCTGCTTTGAGCCCCAAAATTAAGATAGCCTATGGTAACGCCCTCCCTAAATCCGTCCCTGGCTATCGCCGCCCCACAACTGGTGCAGTTGGTTGAGCACGCGTCACCAAAGCTGGCAGACTGCGCTCGATTCCCAGTCAGGTCACACCAAAAGCTGGAAAAACTCTAATTGCTGCTTGTCCATGCAGTCTCGTGCTCAGCGTTGATGTGTAAGAGCAAGAGAAAGTTTCACGTGTGGCGCTCACTGACTCGCCTCTAGTGCAGCATTCACTTTGAAAGCAGACGCGCGGTCGACGGTCCCCGTCGTAAGCAAGCGGAGTTGTGCGCTGTAGACCACTTGTCCAAACGAGTAGACAAGCGAGTATAAACAAACCTAAACTGAATGTTTTAACCAGTCTCACATTTACAGTATAAGATATCTTGTTTATGTTAAAACTTGGCTGCCTTAAACAATGGGTTTATTGGTTCAAGGTAGAATTACCGGTTTTTCCTTCTGAGCAGGACGCTCTCTGATCAGTAAAAAGAAGACATTCTTGCAGGGTTGTCGAGTCGGAGGTAAAATTTCCGACTCCGACTCCCTAACATAAGGGAAATGACATTTGGCTGTTAAAATCACTGGAAATCGTGATACACAGCAAGAAAATATGTGTGTCAACAAAAGTTTCAAAAGAAGTTTTATCATTTCAACAGGAATCCCTAATTTAGGAGTGTGATGTACAAAATGATCCAATTAACATCCAGAGTATGAGTCGGACCAAAAATCCTACTCCGACTCCCAGCGTTCTTAGGAATCCAAGTCGAACTCCACCCATAAACCTCCGACTCCTTACGACTCTGGTTCCGACTCCGGAACCCTGCAGTCTTGGCTGGGTTTCGTAGCTCTCTTCCTTGGTGTATTCATTCATGCAAATTCACTTGAAGTGTGGCAGATGTCCCGACCCGCCGAAAACTAAACAGAAAATCATAGGCAATTGTCAGAGAGGATTTATTTCACCCTTCTTTAGGGAAAAATATTAAAAACAATCCTATTCGTTACGAAATGTAAATACAAAAATCAAACAGAAACCAGTGCTAATGAAGCGTGAATTATTTTTTTCACTAATTGGGTTTACAGTAATTAAAAACTTATGAAACCTTAAATATTAAACATCTTTCTGCTTTTGACGCTAGGACTTCGATAAACAAACTCAAACCATCGAAAATATGGTAAGAGGGACTCGTTTTGCACAATTTGTTTTGGTGGCTCGTTGGTGGTCAAACCTTGTTTTGGATTTGACCACAAACGTGACATCAAAAACTTTGGAAAGTAAAATGTCCTATAGTACAGTCTGTGTACGTTTCTGTCGACTTGGATCACAGACGAACGGTAGGATTACCTGACCGTGGTAGACTCTTGCTATAAAAGTTGGCGTATTATTCGCTTTAACGTCTATTTAATCTATGGCAATTACAGGATATCTCAGACCATTTTTCAATGTTATCTTAGTTCCATTAATTTATACCTTGAATCTCTTATAAGATTCACTGTTGCTAATCGAGGAACAAGTAGAAACTACACTGCGAAAACAATGTTCAATTTCACAAATATTATTAAAAAAATGTTTGATGTGGAAAAACTAAAGGTTTATTATTTTGTTCTTTGATTTTGTACCAACAAAAATTGTTACGGCATGAAAACAATTAATAGTTTTTGCAACAATTTTTCTGGATAACATTTTTCCAAGGTGATATCTCCTAATAGAATGGTCCGTCGTGCAACAGCCTCCACTTTGTTATGAAAGTGATAAATGTTCGTGTCAAAAGAGAACATGGCCCATGTCTTTCACATGGTGCGAAAGTAACTTAGAAAACAATCAGGTAATGATAAGCAGAATTGAAAGTTATCGACAGAAGCAGGGCGGATTGGCAATGTTTCAAAAGACTGTGATTGGAAGAATATGATGAGCCTCCACATGCCTCCATATGTATCCGGATATTTATTGAAAGCAATGCGCAAAACCTGACCAGCTTTTGTTCATCAAAAATGTGGAATATTTCTCTTAAGATTGATTACATTCTTACGTTTAACTGAAATTTCGTTTCATGCTTTGACAAACGTTTGCGTGGCAGACACTTATTTGCTCATATTCACTCGTACCCACCCGCCAAGCAACACATTTCTATTATTGAAGCATTAAAAATGAATCAGTTCAAATAAAACCTTCATTCCAAATTTTAGAAGGAAAGTGACGGGCAATGATGCTTCATGCGTGCAAACTTTTCAGTCTGACCGTCAGAGAAGTTTAATGGCGGTTACAACACTTGTGGTGAAACTCACTTTCTTGGAAACAACACAATTCAGTCAACAAACATGATCTTAAGCAAATTGGAAAAAAACTTCCAAGCCAAGGATGCGTTTCATCAGGATGCGTGAGAATGTTCTCTGATAGATGAAACCATTCGAGAGAAACTGATCCAAACCGGGAGTCCAACTATCATGAAGCATTCCGCGTTAGTGTATACCAAATAATTGTAATAACGATATGTAAAGGACACATATGCCAATTTAAAATACACAAACATGCACTCTTATACGATAAAACCAGCATCCATCTGGGAACGCAATCTCGACAAGCAGTTGAATGATGTGTTGATTTGAACACCGAACATTTCTTATGTTACGACGATTCATCGTGAGGCACATGTACTTTTGGTAGTAAAACAACCCACTGCTGAATACTCTCTTCACCAAAGTACCTCTCACTGTACGTAATAAAGCCTAAGATCACCACAAAAGGAAAATACTTCTGTAACGGTTTGGAACGCAAAAGTACCAGAATGTTTTTTTTATTATTTTGTTTTCTGATTACTAAACGTTCTCATAATATCACATGATTTTTTTCTTTTCTTCAGAAGATGCCTACAGTGTGGTATAGAACAAAATATTCATTAATTACTGAAATAAACAATGTGTCAATTTTAAGCCACAGGAGTAACGCAAGTGAATCCCAAATGAATTTATTTCACGGGGAAACCAGCTGACATCTTGACAGCAATGTGTTCAAGATCCAATAGAGCTTCTTAAGCCGTTGCTGTGAGTAGGTTGCTTAGCACTTGTTGAGTTTTGCCAGGTTCTAGTGAGGTCAGCATTTACTGTACAATAGCTAAATTATTCCGATCTCGCTTCTTCCATGCAGCAGTTAGTGTGCATTTTTTTCTGCTCTTCCTTTTGCGTCAACATTTCTCTAGAAAGTTTTTCTTACTGCCTTTGCAAGACTGAAAATGTGTTAAAATACATTGAACTGATTTCCTTGTGAAATGAATTGCAGATGGATTCAGGTGCTTCACTCCTGTGGCTTACAATTGAAAGACAGATGTGTGCAAGTTCAAATCATCGCAAAAGTATGAAAGCAGAAGCATGCAGGTAGATTCCCCAGAAGATTGCCACGAGGCTAGAAGTTTGTTAAACAATACCAATGTTTTCGACACTTCATTTTTTCGAATAAAATGTTCTTTAGCAAGTTATTTCCAGCAGTTGCAGGCCAGTCTTGCTTATAAGATGTGTCTAAACAACATGAAAAGTTCTCAGGTCATTATTGCATCCAAACCCATCATTTCAGTCACTGGAATCCATCTGTGTAACAGTTTGTGTAATTTCAGTTTCATCTTCAATGTTGTCTGTAGAAAAACACAAGCAATAATTATTATAATGAAGCGTGCACGGCTGTATTTATAACAGCAATTCCAACGACACAGTTCACAAAAAAACTGAAATATTTCCTTGCGCGCACTCTTTTTTCCAATTCCTCTTAATTGTTAAACGGTTCTCAGCGCTTCGACTTTGACAAACTGTTTCAACAGTCAAATTATCCCAGTAATCTTTTCCATCTTTTATCAAAAGAGAATAAAACGTAGCAAATTAATAACGGTTTTGGGAACATTTATCGACAGTGAGCGTTTGAACAAATGAACGCTGAACTGTCAGTGGTTGCTCTAAGAACCGCTACTTGCTCGATAGCTATTAGGAATTACTGCCGTTGAGGTCTTTCCGGGAGGAAGCA
>JGI24159J19872_10006724_pt1 | contig 15034 bp, 10 predicted proteins | sample Ectturendosymbi4_FD_19872 | JGI IMG/M metagenome (IMG submission 19872) | reverse complement strand
GTTAGCGTTTGTTTAAGTTACTTACGCGACAAACCCTTTAACCGACATCCGCCGTCTTTATTTTATTTGCGCGACTTTTTGGCTTGCACAAGATTTCTCCAATAAACGTCGCGCTGCAACACGCAACACAGATTCAGAAATCGGGTCCCTACAGGTCCATACCGAGAACCTAACAAATTCCTTAAAAAACCTGCTTTAAGGTTTTTTGTTGCGTTCACTAAATTTCTTCGCATTAGGCTCTCGCATGAAGTAGTGACATCTCCAATCGCGTTGCAAGCGAGCAGTGAATGAATTTCTGTTTACATGCGTGAGTTATTATATCGACTGACATTGCTAGTCCAAAACTGTCGTGACGCATTTTCTTCTCTTAGCTATCAAGCATATTCACAAGATACGTAAAAACCGCAAAAGTTTCATGCAGGAAAGTTAAGTCATTTTCTTCGGGCGGCTTCAACTTGCCAGCATCGCATTATGTTTCCACACTTAAAGCAAAATGCCTTTACTTATATTAATCAAATGATCCTTTCAACCTTCAAGCAGATTTGCTCTCGGGAGGTATGCAGCCCAAATGGCCCTGGTTGTTCGCAGCCTCCACCTCCCACATAAAATTCAATAAATCGGACTAATTGTCTCAGAACGTAGCACAGCACTATGCAGCGGTGATAGCAACCGTGCTGGCGTCATCCATGCGTGTACTCTTTACTAGTACCACATAAAGTATATCTATGCTACTGTTCTTTAATGTATCTGCGTGTTCCTTGTTACTGCAGTGTATGCTTTGTGTCTACTGTGTTGCGCGTGGGAGTGAAAACCGTATACATTATAATACTTAATACGTTGAATTCTTGCTGTTCTTGATTATCGGTCTCTGACCACCTTATTGTTGCAGTCTTTTCATTCAGGAAGAAAATGCTAAATTGGGAAGATCTTTACCGCAAGCAGCGCTTATTCTTTTGTCAACCATTGTCATCGAAAACTCCCACGCAATGAACATGTATCTCTAGGCAATTTGAAACACAGATGTTGCAGTGGTAAATCTTGTAAACGATTGTTTTGCGTCCTNCATTTTACCACAGTCGGTGTTTGAATGTGTTTTTGCGGAACAATTCTTACCAACATTCTGAAAAGCGATACGTTGTTTTAAATCCGCTTGAGCACCGCTATGGGAGNTTGAGAAAAACTATTCATGATTTTGCGTCTGATATAATCACTGGCTTGGCGGAACTGTAGTTATTTCCACCAAAAGAATCGCAGTCTGAATGGTTCCACATTCTGCACTTTTGCAAAACTTTCACGATTATTGTGAGGCTTCGTAAAAACGAACCTAATCTGCATTAGCTNGTGATTGCTCACGAAACCAAGAGCAACGTTGGTAGAATGCAGCTGAGCAATCGCTGGCAGCAGACAAAATCGTAGCGAGACTAGCGCTAGAGTTGCGTTTTCATTGAAATATGATGAAAGTGTTGGGCAGTGGTTCTCAAAGTTATCGGAATCGCCCCCTTTGAGGCGATTTTGAGGGGGCAAAGGGGCGAACAAAACAAAGTGGGCGATAGGGGGGCAAAACAACACAAGAGGACAAAAACGCTCAACCACCACCACTAATCGATCATTGAGTTTNCTTCAGTTAACGATCATTGAATTAACTTCGGCCGTGACCGTAATGCTCTCACAGCAAAGAAACCGCTTGTTGATTCGTAAGCGAATTGATCTACGACTGTACCTCACTAAAATGTCTCCCAACATTCCGAAGCTTTGTAAAGGCCGCCAAGCACATCCACCACACTGAACTGGGGTCCACGGTATGTTTAGATTTCTTTAAATGAAATTCTTCAAAAATACTCCCTCTTCTTTGCTTTACCAGGCTTGTGGGGCGACAACGATGTGTCGAGAGTGAAAAGAAAGTGATGGAACAAAATATTTGAGAAACACTGATCTAGAGCGGAATCAGGCACAAACAAAACAGCAGCACGCATAAATTAAGTCATGTTTCTATGTGCCCCGTGTGTACAGATACAATGCAAATAATTTGTTAACTAAAATTGTCTTCTCTATGCACGTTTTCCGTCATTTTTCTTTCCGTTATCGCTACTAACTGTGTAGGCTATGTCGCAGATTGCGTACACTCAGTTTACTGCTTCTTTCTTTAATTAAAATCAAAAGCGCTTAAAACAAGTGTGTAGTTCATGTGCAATCTCACCATAAATGCACCGTGGTCAGATTAAAGGGGACAATTTTGGTTTTTGAAGAACAGCTGCCACCAACGGAAAACTTCACGCGTCCTTGCAAATTCATCAAAACATTTTCTTCTAAAACGGCTATTGCGATACACGTGAAACCTGCCACCAGGCTGCCAGCCAATCGCGATTTTACAATAGAATCTAATAGATATATTTGATCCTGACATTCTACGTATGCCTGTCCAGTATTGGGTAAACAACTGCAATAATAAAAGTCATACGCTTGCGATGAGAACAGAATAGTTTGCAGAATGTGATGAAAAGTAAAGATTTAGATGTCAGTGTAAGTACTCAAGCCAACTAGTGGGTGTGAGAAATGAGATCGACCACGCAACAAAAGCACTTGGCTTAATTGTTGTTATAACTGCGAACTGGGTCAGGCCACGGCTTGAACATGTTAATGGCTGCATCCTGGTGTTTGGCAACGTCTAAAACATTTTCCTGGGCGATCGAAATTTGTCGGTTGTTGATAAATCAGCAAANTGTGGCTTATGCCACTGGAAGTATAACACCAGCAAGTAACTATATCTTGCATGCTACTGACGGTGGGCAAACCACAATATTGAACGCCATGCTTTGACAAAATTTACATAGAATTAAGGCCCTTAGTTCGATTCCGCAGCAAGCTCTGCCAGCTTGGTTGCAAGTGTTTCTTGTGCATAACATAAATTTGACGACTGGTGCTTCTGCTGTTCTAGGAAATTAACAAGCAGTAGATCACAAGTCACAAGAATAAACTTGGTTGTGTTAACTAGCAAAAGAGATCTTCTTGTTTAAGTTTGAATTTGCATTTATGCGGTTAGACCCTGCAGAAATGCCTTTGAAATATACAAACACTTTTGACAAGCAACAAGCATCTAAGATCGCCACATCAAAATCCTAAACAACGCACGTGTTCAATCACCAATGTCAACGAAAAGCCAAAACTTTTCGGATTGCATCAGGCAACACTAAATATACTTTTGCAAAATTCCGAACCATAATTTTGTATTAAACTTAGAAGCAAAGCCAGTGAACTGTTTGAATCACTAGCTTAAATTGACTCTGGTCACAAATTCTAAAGCAGTACTCCCACTTTATACATTTTTTAGTTTGCTAGTTTCTCAAGATAATGAAAATCCTAGTTAGATGAAAGACAAAATGTCGATTTGCTACTTTAAATAAATTCAGTTCGTAAGGAAAAATTGGTACACAGCGCCAGCAAAAAATTATCAAATCAGGCCTGCAACCAGATGAAGGCAACCGGACAATTCCCCCTCAAAATCTTCGAAAACATTGTGAAATCGCCAAGAACGTTTTTGGTTGTTAGACACAACAAGTTAGAATTATTTTGCCCTCCCCCCTGCGAAAATTTCCGGTGGTTGAGGCCCTGCATCAAATATCAGGCAATACGGAAAAGGTTGAGTCTTCAGAATGCAAGAAAACTGCACTAGTTACACCTAATTTTATAAACACTTTCAATTGATGGCGTTTGTTGCCAAACTTAATATAACCTTTATCCCCAGTGTTTATTATATGAACTGATACTCAGGTTCGCTCCATCCGTTCACACCCTGTCCATTTTCCCTGTTGCAAATTACTTGCTTTGTTGCAGCAATTTCCATTGAGGATGCTTCTGACAGTGTCATTTGCTGTTTTCTCTCTTTTTTCCTGTTTTTGCTGGAGTGCCACCTTTTATGTAAATTGCACTTACAAGAACAGTTTCTGCTAAATAAATGACAAACTCCAAACTTAATCGTGTAGTTGACGCCTGTCCAGAAGATAGATTACATATGGCATTAACTAAATAAACAACCAGAATACACTTCAGTTTCAGCAATCTTATTTTTCGTATTACTTTTGGTTAATGTCAAACAGTAACATGCGCAGTATGTTGCTCAAAATATTTGAATACAGTTGGAAAACATGCTTTTTAATTACAACAGGAAAATATGCAGCTTTAAACAAGATTTCACAATTTTTCACCAGTAACACAAAAGAGTAACTTCAATGGTTCTAAATTCTATTCAAAGCAGATATACTTGAGTCAGTCAGGAATTGCAAAAATATGTTTTATACGTATCCTGATTGCAAAGCGCATTTCACAACCTTAGCCTTCTTGCACATGGTACACTTCCACAAGGCGTGAAAGGGCAACAGTCAACTGTCTTAGGATTAATCAGTCACAAAGTAACCAAACACGGTACACAAACTACACACGGAGTATGGAAGAAAAGCACCAGCACCCATATTGTAACGCACCGCAATATACAGTAGACCACTTTGGTCTTAAACTGACCCTCCGAACAAATGCACCTGAATTTCAAAACAGTACAAAATTGTGGCAGCCATTTTGCAACCTAGGTGAACGGCATAAAGAGTAATATCTGATATGATTTACGACACTATACTGCCAATCTTCATGAAGATAGACTCATGCCACAAAGCAGTAGGTAATTTTGTTCCGCGCCATAATGCTGCCTTAGAGTCTAAAGCACCACTACAATAAGCTTACTTCAAATATTCTTTGCTTCAACACGAAACAGGTCAACACCTCACTGGCTTCGTGCGCAATCTCACGATCATTGTTTCCTGTGAATCGAGCTCATTTTTCGTGTGCTGTTACTGCAGAGAATAGACAACGAATGCCCAGTCACGTTTCTCAGCGCAGCTGTTTCCTTTTGCAACTGCGATCAAGTTTTGCCTTGTTGCCTTTAGCTGGGCCAAGACCGTAGAAATTTATCAAAGTAGACGTTTGCTTATACAAACTCCAATTATACCATTGGCCTTTCCAAGGCTTATAAATACACTATACCCAGGGTTACCATCGATCTAGAAACATAAATAAGGACGGCTGAGGAAAATTAGATTATATTACCTAAAAAGAAAAATATTGTTTCTGTCTGCACGATCAACGTCAGATGATATCTTTGCCTATTTATCTTCAGGAACCACTTGCTTCAGCAATGTTTTATACTCGACTTCCTTCTTGTAATGGTCACGGAAAATGTTTTTTTCGCTAACTTATTTCTTGAATCAATTAAATGTTAAACCTTCACTACAGAACCAGCTTTCCTAAGAATCCTAACCAGAGTAGACAGCTTACAGTGCTAACAATACCTGATAGTGCGTTGTGTCTCTGTGCTGCAAGATTATACTACTTTCATGACATCAAAAAAAGCTTTGATTACAAAATGTTTACGATGAGATAAAAATGATCTGTATGTCTATCAGATATTGCTTATTCAAAATTGGCATGCTACAGAAAATAAGGAAAAATAAGGACGCAAGTCTCAAATAAGGACATTTCTTAGAAATAAGGACAGTTACATTTTTAAGACGTAGTACTGCAAAAAAAGGACATATCTTAGAAATAAGAACGGTATGGTAGCGCTGACTATACATCATTTTGCATGGCAGATATCGGCAAGAACTTGGGCGTGCAAGGCTTCAATTTTGTGCGTTACGTGCATGGTTTGAAACGATTTTGCGTGGGAAACGACAAATCGCTTGCGCAAGGTTGCCACTTAGTTTTACGCTGCATAAATGCCATTAGGTCTAATTTGATTAAGAAGCATATTGCTAATGTATACCTTAATTTATCATTGAAACAAAGTGCTTCTCTATGCTACACAGTCATGTACTACCGTTAGAGTTTGGAGTACACAAAAGTGCTACTTTCCTCAGTTACAGATACTTAAGATCCTGCAGGTTTTTATTTGCTTTGTGCGATGTTTGTTATAGGCTACATACTGTAGTATCACTCAACAAGACATCAAATAATGTTTTGTCGCAGTATCTTGTCACTAGGTCAATATTAGCCTAAAGAAAAACAACAGACGTGGCGTTTAACGGTAAACTAGCGTTTGCTGCGCTAGCTAGGCCTAGGAGCAACAAGGGATGATCGAAGCCCTACTTTCCATGAATAATTCGCCCATACTTTCAAATACTGACAAAACAATTAACCAACTTATGAATTTTCGAGTTGTCAACAATTTTTTGCGTGTCCAGGCGGTCGGAACGTTGCTCGAAAAAACTGAGGACTTGCACCAATAAAGTCATGTCTATGTCGTCGCAAAACTCAACACAAATGAACCACTTGGACTCAACTTTTCTTTGTCGGGTGAAGATTCCAGAAGAACTAACTTATCTGCTTGATTTGAAACCTGGTGACAAACGCAACGAAATAACAACATGAGTAGCAAAAAGAACAGCATTTTTCGAAGAATAAAAGATCTGCATGGATCGGAAGTACTTGCATGTATACGTAAGTACTTAAAAGCAGGGGAATGCATGTCTAACCACAAGTGTCATTTAACCTTTCATCGTTGCCTCTTGTTATCAGAAAGTTGCATGTTATACGTGGTTAAAAAACATTGCCCTGAGGAAGCCCACTTGAATAGGTGGGCGAAACGTCGGCTAATAATAAACATCGCCAGAAATAACTTATCTGCTTGATTTGAAACCTGGTGGCAAACGCTACAAAATAACGACGAGTAGCAAAAAGAACGTCATTTATGTTCTTCCAAAAAGTCGTGCACGTTGAATTTCAAAATAATGCCACGTCTTCTCTTGATATTAAACGTTGTTTCGCCACACTTAGCTTTACGATAAGTTTACCGTTGGATTATATTTTTGTGGTAGGGTTGAACCAGTGATACTCTGAAAGAGAACCGCTTGAAAAGGGTTTTTACTTGAATCTACCAGAAAAGTAGTTTTCAATTCGTTGAAATTTTTATTAGTAAACTTATGGACTTCTCCAACAGCTCCATTATTTGGGAATATTTCAATGAATCGCATCGTAAATAAAGCCACTGACATGACCCTGAAGAAAATCCAACCCAACGTTTTCAATTTCTATGGCCACTACTTGTTTGTGGTATTTTTTAAATCAGATCAGTTGGATTGGTTAATACAATATGAGCAGCATTCACCAAAGCACTTTCATTGCAAAGAAATTGGAGACCAGTGATGGTGTTGCTCATGGGCGCAATTTTGTTGTAAAATGTGGGGGGACAGCTTGGTGCGAACCAATATACTACGGAACCTAAAGAGAAAAATGTGGGGAACATGGCATATTATATTCCCTCTGACCGAAAAAAGGGGGGACGCGTTTCCCGTGTCCCCTACCTAATTGCGCCCATGGTGTTGCTTACCTGGGTGTGTTCCACAACTACAAACCATCATAATTTTGACTGGATGTGCGGTAGACCGGAATTTCACCGCACCAACAGAAACACAATTTGATAATCAGCTTGCACGAAGCTAGCCGTTCGGTAACTGGCGTCAGTTTTGCTTTACCGCTTTCGCGTGAGGTCAGCAGCTCTAAGGCCAGGGCTTGTGTTTGAAACTACAGTACGCGTGCTTTCTCTTAATCTTACTTTCGTTATTCGTCGTTTCACTCTTTACCCATTGCTAGCAGTTTTCAGGACTGAGGATGCGTGAGATGTGAAATTGATTTCCGGTGTCAAGCGAAATTTTTGACTTGCGAAACTTCTGACTTCACGCCATGTGCGCATGCACAGAGAGATATTCTCCATATCAAATACGCTGAAAAAACTGATGATTAGGGCTTAGGGCTTGGTGTTTAGGTAAATGTGTCGGGTTAGAGTTTCTGTTGAGGTTAGAAAAAGAAAAATAGTTGAGGTCTAAGACTAAGTCCAAAATTTTTCAGTAGCTATATAGTTATTCCCGTACTGTAGCTTGTTGTGGGTGTCGGACATCTAACGAAAAGGTTTTCATTTACGCGGCACACATCAAAACAGTAATCGCCAAACTTTATTCCTTTGCTCTGAGAAGCAATTTAGCATACAAACAATAATAGGTCAGAAAATTCGCTTGACACCGGTTAAAACAATTTGCAGATTGACTCAACTGCGTCGCTTTTCGGAGACTTGTTGCTGGAACTTGGATTTGTTCAAGTCCGAAACATCGCAAAGTTATGAAAACAGAGCACGACAGGCGGATTTCTTGAGAGCTAAGAGCAAACCTAGAGTCTTCACATCCATGTATTACAAATGTTTTTTCACTTGAACTTGGTATTCACACCACATTTTGATTTTTAAAGTAATTTCTCTGTTGTCAACTACGCAGAAATACAACCAGCCGAAATGGTGTTAAAGTGGCGACGCTGCAGATTGCCTTAAAAGTGATGACTCTGCACATGGGCGTCGGAAGGATTTTTTCCAAGAGGGGGCTACTAGTGGATTTTTTCAAAATTTTTCCAGGGGGGGGCCAAAAGTGGTGAAATTTGGATTTTATCACTCGAAATTAAAAAAACAACCTTTTTTGCTGAAATTTTCAAAATACAGGGGGAGCCAAGCCCCCCCCTGCCACCCGCTTCCGACGCCCATGACTCTGCACATTGCACGAGATGAATCTTTCGGTTTGCTTTCGCAGGCAGCCCCAGTTTTTTTTTCAACCCAGCAGTGAAAAAATCCTGTGCTCAATATGATTGGACGCCAAATATTTCATAACCCATATGCACCAAAAACGAGATTTCTCTCACAAAATAAGATTGAAAATGTCGCTCTTTTTGACCACTGTGACAGGAAGCTGAGTTTAGCCCCAAATGCTTACGTGTAGCCTGTTTCGCCGTGACGCGCTAAGATCCACGCACCCAAACAATTGTACACGGCATTCATACACATGGATCCACCATTTCTGATGACGTAAAGTATAGAAGTCTTTTAATGTCGTTACGGAAACAAAGCGTTTGCATTTACCGCTCCACATGTTTTTCACTTGGTTGCACGTTGCACATACACGGTTGTTTGGAAGTTGGAAACGACAAGCAATGAACGTGATTAAAGCGTTCTAGGACAATTTCCAAAGCGACTGCTGCTACTTGGAGGTGAACTTCCGTATAGGACAGGGTCTCCAAACTATGACCCGCGGGTCAAATCCGGCCCGCCAAGCCCTTTCATCAGGCCCGCGAAGACATTTCACCTGGCCGCAGAGACATTTTGTAAATAATGGAAAAATAATATATTTACGAAAAATTTGTTTGATATGGTAGAACTTGACAATCACATCACATATGATGTCCGGCCCTCGAACTATTGTGTAATGGTTTATGTGGTCCACTGACAAAAAGTTTGGAGGCCCTTGGTAAAGAAGATTAACGCTAATTAAGATGAACAAAGCTAGATGCCGCATATGAAAACAAACTTGTCGATCCAATATGTCAATACTGCGGCCCCAGTATCACTTGCTACAGTAGCTTTCAAAAAAATATGTGTCTAATGATGTGACAACTTTCTGAAAATAGGCTTTGTTGTGCTGATCTTGTCAACAGTTCAAACGTTTTGCTCTTGATGATACTTTCGTCTCAATTTCAAAGAAAAGATGATCCAAATGTACTTACAAAGCAACTTTTGTACTTTATGAAATAATACATCCGGTTTATTTCAAATTGTTGTTCATTTAAGGTTTTTATTTCCATCCATTCGGTTTGTTGAGGTCTGGTTGGAAGTTGTCCAGGTGGAAATTTTCCGACACCTACAGCGTGGTGCAAAGCTCGCAAATCTGCCTCGAAAGGTCAAGCAAAAAGCGAAGCCTATTTGTGGCAAGCCATCTCGATCAATACCCTCTCTTTTCCGTTAGGTACTGCACCATAACATTCTGTTGACTTCGTTATGCAAATATACGCAAATGCCAGTTTTATGTATAGTTTCAGTCTTAAGTTTCTGGTAAGACTTCAATCTCATCCCCAGGATAAAATTTCCCTTTTTCTTAAAATATGTTGCACCACAACAGTCATTGAAAACGTTTTTACGAAACCTTTTGTGGCATTGTGCGGAACTCTTACGCGTGCCTGGAAAGTCAAACAAAAGGAGAAATTAACATCCATGTACCAAGTCATCTTCGGAGCCATTCGCTGTTTGTCAAAACTGCACTGCAACATTTCGTCATGCCAGTCTTCGCAAATCGGAGTTTCGTGATAGGATACCTGTAAGCTGAGGATGCCATACCTCCGGAATTCCCCGGACATGTCCGGAATTTCAATGTTAAAATTTGTGCCCGGAAATAATTTTAAAGAATAGTCTAATGGCCGGATTTTCGACAGTTAGTAAATGTTTAACTGAAAACAATTTGCATGTGCTCGTGCTTTGAAAATCAGAACTTCAACTTTTGCGGTTCATTGCTAGTTGTAAAAACATACTGGAAAATGTAATAGCGCTAGTTTGTTGCCGCGTAAAGTCACCGTTCAGACTGTCAGGAATTTTGTCTCTTCAGAAATAATAACCCTACTGTAAGCTTGCTCATGTGTTTGCTTTGCAAATGTTTTGTAGTTGATATTATAATTTCAGTTTCAGTCTGAAATTGTTTGTCGTGACTTCAGCTCACCTCCAAATGAAATTCACACTTTTTTGACAATATACAATTACAGAGCAGTTTTTAAAAGATTTTACTCCTTATTTTGGTTTAAAAATACACTTATTGCCCTTTCATGGCTTGAGGCACCGGAAAATTTTGCACAATTGCGTTGGCGGTCAACGGTGACCAACGTCAACAAACATTTTTATGAAAGGAGGGAATTTTTGAACAGAAACCACATTTGTCCGTAGATTATTGAGTCCATCGACAGCGAAGTCTTTACTGAAGTTGCCAACCTTTGAATCAACGCTTGTTTTGTTGTAAGGGTTCATCTTGTCTCGTTCGTGAGGAATCATAGTGTATCTGTTCAAACGAAATTAAAAAAACAGTAAGTCGATAAAAACCAGCACCGAATTGGAAGAAAGCAGCATTGAAGTAACGTTTTTGCACTAACTTGCTTTGTTTCTTGAACAAAAAAAAACATGAAAAGTTAACTATCCTATTAAAGATCACCACAGCATGGTTTCATTCTACCGAACTCATGTGGTAAACTTTTGTTAGATTTAAAGCGAAAAAAAAAACAAAACAAGATTCGATCATACGACAAAAGATTCTGACGACCTCACAAGGCACAAAATTAACTGAAGCATCTGGTAAACATGTACGTCATGGCTGTCCAGTCAAGCGTAGTAAAATGTTTCAAAGCAGGTTTCGTCACAAACTGTAATTCAGGGGTGCACAACCCTTTTGCTATTACCGGCCGCATTTCCTTTATATCTATGAACCACGGCCGTCAGTGAGTTCAAGATATTTTTATTTTTTGAATTGCATCTGTCCCGCTTCTACACACTCAGCCTACCCTGCTTGCACGCATCTGTTTGGTTGTCTTTCTGCTGAGTATCCTCATGCAGTAGAAAAAGAGATTTTGTTATGAGTGCACGGTCCCTATAATTTATATTTCAAGTTTCATGTGCACGGCCGCACAAATTTTTATGGAAGACCGGATATGGGCGCACAGGCGCAGGTTGTCCACCTCTGTCCTAAAGTAAGGAAAAAAAGTGCCTGGTTTCTGGAGTAAGATTTCATACGTCACAAAAAGCTAGAGTCCCTCACCGAAATTTACGTCTTTAAAATTCGAGATGAATACGGTTATTGTTAAAGTGGCTCTACGGATGTTATTTTTAGGCTTTTGTGATCTATCACGTAGCCTTCATTGTTGTTTATTTTGAAATAAGGCAGATCTTAACAGGATCGGGGTGTTTCGATGGAACTTTATAGCTATTACGTGAAAGTAGCGCAGCTCACAGCATCTCGAAGTTTATAGCAATGCCAACCAAAATGCTACCCAAACCTGCATGTGACGAGAAAAGGGCGTATTACGCGAAAGCCTTTTTTCTTAATTCGCTGGTTCATGTCATCGTCCTCTCCTCCCCAACCCCAATAGGAATTCGAAAAACCGTTCATCTGAAAAAAAAAGTTTAAAGATTCCTTTACAATGTCAATTTCACTTAAAAATAACTTGTTTCAGAAAATTTTCAAATCAAGTTGCATGTTGTTAGTTAAAAAGTGCCTTGCAATTGAGTGCCCATAAGCAAGTAGCACCTGGCCTAAAGATGACAAACTTTTCAGCGGTAAAAAAAGATCTTCGCTGTTTTTAAGGTTTCATATATGACTGAACTGAATTACTCATAAAAAAATTATGGGCGAAAGAACTTCTTTTGTATACTGCTAACACGACCGTAGAAGCATGAGGCGAGTGAGTTTCAGCTCTTTACAGGCACCTGGCGCTTTATGGTCAATACAGCGTAAGGTCAATCACACTAACCATAACGTCGGGTCTGCTGGACCCGAAATCACAACCTTTCACCAACACTGCAAAATCGAAAAGAGCGGGGACGACCGCACGCGCACTTATTTACAAGTCACACAAAAAATTAAGCTACTGAAGCGTGGAAAGCGCTCCGACGCGTGCTGACGTAGGTTTCACGAGGTCACCGCATTTGACTCGGGTCTCTAGGACCTGCGATAGTAATCCAGGGTTAAAAATGCAATTTGGAACCACGTGCAGCATTGAATACAGATATTTTTACTTCTGGCATCCCTCACATGCTTGTAATGAAATGGCGTTGATTCTTGGTGGAGCTTGTTTTCAGCAAATTATGTAAATGAAGAAGTTTCTTGTTTTTTTATAATGAAGCAGAATTTTTCATGCACATTACATAATTCACTTAAAATACAAATCTTGAAAATTTCTGGTAAATTCCTTTCAAACCCAAGAAACACAAAACACAGTTGATTATGATTTTATTTCAATTGCATGAAGACCTATCTATCTTAAAAATCATTGTTTGAAAAAAAGTTTCTGCTTTCTGACAAAACGCATTTTGCGTGGTCAGTCAAACGTAAATATCAGCAGTTATTTAAACGTTCGTGCGACTCATTTCAGGCATTCATGTATTTGTGCATGAATAGAAGATGTAACAATGTTGAAAAGTCATTCTTAGTGACAATTATGCCAATGCGTAGAAACAAACGAATTGTCATATTGCCACTAATACACATAAAAGCGACGCAGTCGAGTCTATCAGCAAACTTTTTCAATAGGAAGCCAATTTCACGCAATTCTATGTCCAGTTAATCCCCTAATTGGATTTAATTAACTAACCACCGTTTTCGCCATAACTTGGGAACCACTAACCAGCGGCGTAGCGTAACGAGGCTAAGTACCGCCCGGGGCCGACCGTAAAAGTGACGCCCTGTCAACCCCTCAAATGTGCTTACAGACATTTTAAATGAAAGTTCATGTTTCGTGCTTATTTAAAGATATAAGAATTAATAAAGCACCTTCAAAATTGCANTCAAACACTAACAAACTGAAATGTGTCTTAGTTTTGATTGTCGATTATGATTCTTGCTTTTTCTGCTTGTCGCCACCTTTCTCATCATTAATTTTTCAATTTTTGCATTCTTTGCATAGGCATACACGAACCCCACATGTTTAGTCAAACTTCCCTCCCTATTGGTTTTTAAATCTCCGGTAAGCTCACCGCATGACATTTTAATAGTTTTGTCGTTTCAGGGGATCACACGGAAAAATTAAGGGATGTGACGACGGCATACCTACTTTACAAATGTAAACATTTATGTATGTTAAAATTTCGTGTAGTATCCCTCGGGTCTCTAGGACCGGCCGCATTTCCTTTATACAAAAGAAGTTCTTTACGCCCATAATTTTTTTTATGTCTTTAACTAAAAATAGCATGTATACTGCGTATAGCAGGATATATAATCAATCTGACAATATGATCTCAGTGATGTAAAGAAAGTTTCATTGTTCACTTCATGTTTCAGTTGTGGTATAATCCTCTTAGAATATGTAGCAGACTTCTAACGTTAACTCTGTGGGCATTTACGCTGAGCCCTCTATAGGTGCAGGGATCCATTTTGGAAAAATATTTTAAACAGGTTTGACAGAGGCTGTGGTTGAGAAGCACTTGTTTGCAGTCTTCATCGTGACCTGCGCAGTTGGTCTAGCTATTCTGTTGGACCTCTTCCAATTACACGTGCATAGTGTTATTCCTCGCCATTGTTCGTTACCAACAGAATCATCAACAGAAGGTCTTCAATCGGAGACTGCGTTTGTGCAGGGAGACTGACATTCTAAAATTTGACAAAAAAATCCACTGATTTATAGTGTGTCTAATTTCAATTTTTGGGGAATTGTAGCTTTTTGAGGGGGCTAAGCCCAACAAAGTCACCGTGGCGACGGGACTGGTTACACCAACAGACGTTTATTTCGAAAACTGTATTACCAAACCATGCCAGCTGTGACATATAGGCCTTTTGGATGCTCAACAGTGATTACAACGTCTTACGTTCGACGGTTATTGTGAAGAACAACTTCATTCAGTGCGACTATTGCCAAGCTACTGTGGCGTAGCCAGCCCAAAAATTTTGGGGGGCCAAAAGTTTGATTTTAGACGAATAACACTATTTTGTTTAGAAAAACGCTTCTCAAAGCACAAAATGACTATATTTTATAAGAATTTGGGGGGCATGGCTCCTTTGCCCCCTGGCTAAGACTATGCCAAGCTGTACAACCATTTCGACTAACGCTCTTTTTAATAAAAGCGTTAACCACAATCATATCTGAACATATCGTTTACTCTTTCGTTAGGTTTTCAGACTGAGGTTCTTGCCTCAAATTCATCAAAATGAGAGCAACACTTTTTTTAAGCTTTTCTTGTTGAAATACGTTTTTCTATGACTGCCAATGTTTAAAGTGCACCGTTGAACAAAGGCGACTTCACGAAAACCACGTTGCCTATCGGCTGGCTCTTATTCACTCTACTTGCAGTTGAAACGTACAATCTGAGCTCAAAGTTACCCACGAAAATGTACCAACTGCACTACCCCGCTTCAAGAACGTCATTTTCCGGCACCATTACGTCATGCAGAAAACAGCAGTTGTATTGAAACTGAGAAAAGTTATCTTTGCA
>JGI24159J19872_10006723_pt1 | contig 15035 bp, 10 predicted proteins | sample Ectturendosymbi4_FD_19872 | JGI IMG/M metagenome (IMG submission 19872) | reverse complement strand
GTGTTAAGAAAGCTAACGACAGGACCCTATGGAGAGCTATGGTCGTCAACCTTCGTCAGTCGAAGACGGCACGCTGAATGAATGAATTCTTTGCTTACTCCCCTTGTGGAGAGTACCTACTTGAATAAAGATATGTGCAAGTTTGAATCACTGTAAAAAGATGAAAGCAGAGCACAGTTGGCTGATTCCTTGAAAGCATACAGAAATCCTAGTGCCTTTTAACTAAATGTGTGTAAATATTAGATAGGGGCAGGGATGAACACGTTTACTGTCTTTGTTCAGTTGATTTTTTAGTAGCCAGGCATTTCAATGGCCTAATGTTAGTGACAGCACACTCTACAAAAAATATGGTTTCTTAAACAATTTTATATTGAAAATGATTATATGATTCAAGTCAGTCAAACATGTAAATAATATTCCAATCATTGAAGTGTGATTGAGGCGGTGTGTGGGTGTGACCAGTGAACAAACAATTGGCATGATAATCCACATGCAATACAGAGAGGAAATACAATGCAAACCAGTCATTTAAACAATGAAGGGAAGGACATGCAATGTATGAAAAATTGAGAAATATATAGATGAAGTGAGTCATGCATACAGGTGAGAAAAGTGAGTGACAATGGAGGTTATGAAGTAGAAAGTCATGCAGCTTCCCATGACATTACAATGGAAGTACAGGACAAATTGCAAAAAACAATTTTTAGGAATGCAGACCATGATAAGGTAACACAGTAATCTATGGTCAATGATGAAGTAACATATTTGCACATACAACCCACAGGCAACACAGTTTTCCTGGATAAAGATAGAGAGACAAGGATATTAATCATTAGCCAGTCAGAGATTTCAGATATTGCAACAGGTTACAAGGTAACCCATGAGGTGAGGGACACATGAAAAGCAGATATTGATTAAGTTAGTGAAGTAAAGAGGTCTTTCAGATCAGTTTCGTTCACACTTGTTTTCTGTACTCCTGGAGTGTCATGAGTGGTCTGCCATGCCATTTTCTGCTTGCTTGCCCTGTGGGCCACGTGGCTGCTCTTGCAGTTAATGCTGCACCAATGATGAGCAGGGATGCATATAATGGAATATCAAATCCTATAGATTCTAATCGTTCGGTATTCAAATCCAAAAATCAGATTTTTTTCAAGATTCAAAATAAATTTGCATTAAATAAACATGAAAGATTGCAAAGTCGGCAAAACAAATGATTTCAATGAGTTCTGCAGTTGCAATAAATTTCACAGTGCCACTCTGCGCTCCAAAGAAAGAAACACTCAACAAGATCACCGCACCACGTAGTGAGGTAAAAATCTAATTAACAGGCTGTGTGATCTGATCACTGATCAGTATTCTAAACATCTTCACAATTGCAGTTTTTTATCAAACTTACTGTACTAGGCCTGGGATACATTTTGTTTCAGACAAATCTGGTTAATCGCACTGGCAATTAGCAACGCTTTTTTATACGTTTAACCAAAATATGTGGTTATCCGTATCAGAAAAATATCTGAAAGTTTTCCACCTTGCTATTTCTGTCCACGTGCTTCCTGAGCTGCAACCTGACATTTTTTATATCTGGTAGCTTGACGTTGAACACGGAGGTTTGTAGAACTGTGAGATATCAAAATTCTTCTACACTTTGCCTTCCTTTTAAAGTAAAATATATATGCAATTTTTGGATTAAATCATTGGAAAGATCTTTGGATTAAATCATTGGAAAGATTGCATAAAATACAACCAAAAAAGTTCAAAGTTTTTTCTACTTTTTGTCAAATTTTCTCTTACTTTTCAGACTTCAAATTGCCGTTAACTTTTATCTTCTCAAAAAATTAAAGCAATAAATGACGCAAACTCCCCTAAAAATGGTACATTTTTTGCAATTTTCTACAACTTTTGAGTCATTGCTGACATTTTTGTGTGGAATCAATTTTTCTAACATGTTTAGATCTCTATCTACATGTCTTTGAACATAATCACTGCTTAAGTGCCAGCCTATCTTCAGTGGTTCAGGAATTATCACAAATATCATGCCACAATGCTGATATTGGCTCCTGCCGTCCCTAAAGTGGTGTACATTGATGCATAGTGCTTCAGAAGTTCATAGTTATTCCAAAATAGGATTGGATGTTTGGGATTCGAAATAAAAATTCCAGAATATTCCGGAACCTTGAAATGTTCCATAATGCATATCTCTAGTGGTGAGTCAATGGTAGCAACACAAATGAAATGTTCCTTGCACCCATCCATCAATGCTGAGCACAAAGCTGGACATGCTAGAAGTATATACCAATTTTCAAGTCTTCGATATGACCCTACCTGGAATGGAAACCAGTCTACTAGTTTTGGTGGCATGTGCTCAACTAACTAGCCCATTTGGCCGGTTTGTAAATAGGTCTGAAAATGAAAAACAAATCAATATTGCCATGACATGTTTCCACACATTAAGATATGACGCTGGCACATTCATACAGAACTGATCTTCAGAAACCAACGGGCCTGGGAATGAAACTGAAGTCATGCGTATTTGAAGATAAGTTCTATTTGAATAAGGAAAGACTTGCGAATTGTTGCTTGAAATTTTTGGCATGGAAAAACTAAACAACTGTTTATTTGTGCGCTAACTATAGTGTAAACTTATAACCAAATTAGTGCATGTGGTAATACCGCCAAAACTTACCTTCAGTTGTCTTCCTAGGCTTTTTCACTGCCTGTTGCGGTCTGTTGTAAACCATGTGATCATCTGAGACAAAATCTATGTGAAACGCAGCGAGATTTTTTTGTCAATCAATGCGCTGAACAGCCGTTTGCAATTCAGGTTTTACAGATTTGCAGCGGTGTTTAATGGAGGAGTTATAATTGGGCTCAATTTTGTAATCTTGAGTTTTGATCTTTGCAACAGTACATAGTTTTTCTATTTGTTTCCATTTCAACTTTTGCGCCAGACTGATGATGTGTTACACACAAAACTAGTTTCCTTAAGGCAATAAATTGCGATAGATTTGCTTGGTGTGGGTCGCTGCCATGGCTTAACTATTATTGCTGAAAAAGAGCTGATGATGCGTATTTCATAGGCAAAATGTATACTCTGTAAGATCTTTAGTGTTTGATTATTTGCTGGGGAAAGATTGCTTTTGATAGAAGTCAATCCCTGTTAGACTTTGGAGGTTAGCATCACTCCATTTGCTATGAAAGCCTTGCACTGCAGCAAGGTTTGTTCTTAACAGTGCAAATCTGAGCTTTGTTCTGATTTAATGTAACTCATGAAAGATGTATAGAAGTTTCTTTTGTTTTTTAGCCAGTTTCATATTTTTAACTTTGGTACTGTTGCAACCTCTCAGATGGCGTTGCGTTCAATGTGTGATCCACCACTAACTAGATGTGCACAAAAAAACACCAGTGGCGCAAACAAGCAATGGTAGAGTGATCGTGGCATGTGAACTCTATTTGTTGCTTGCTACCACATTTGCGCACATGCTGCTTAGGCTTATCCGATCACAACAGTACATTCTGGTGACATTCAACCACTTGTGCAAACGAAGGGAACGAACAGAAATATCCAGCCTTGCATTGTCAATATTAATATATTTTGAACTTGTGGTCTGAGATTCAAAAAAGTATAGGTTCTATCTGAACATCTCAGCAGATTGCTTTCATAAGCTATGCCTTGGAATCTCTCAGTGAGTTGTGTTGTATTAATATGTTGTATTTTTCAATTTTAAGTACAATAAAAAAGATGTGCTCTTCCATCCATATGACATCCCTAAATTCTTGCTTATATAGTACAGGAGTTTTCAACTTTTCTCTTACCATGTAGCCTACCCCTTCAGCATTTTGACAGATAATATGTAGCCTACCCCTGAAATTTCTTATGACAAAAAGTCTGAGTAAAACAATGAACATCCACTGAAACTTAAATATAACTTTACGATTTTGTAGAACTTTTGGTAGACTCCTTTTTTATATATATCAAAATTAATGCAGTTTTTTTTAAGGAAAATGTTAGATACCCAGTATTGACCTGTAGGGGCCCGATTTCTCTGATTCTAGGAACGCGATTTTCAATGATTCTAGGGACCCAATGCTAATTTTCTATGATTCTAGGGACCGATTTTCAATTCTAGGGGCCTGAATCGGGTCCCTAAAAGGAAACACCTTAAAAAAACTTGATAAATGTAGTGCGCTCAACAAAAATTTGTAAAGTTTAATAAACCCTAACTACAGTAAAGCGCCCCACAATCATTGCGTTTATTGCTGCCTGCAGCGCAAAATGGTTCAATGACACAGCATGCACATAGGCCTACGCAACTCTTGAGATTCCAGACTTTGCACCGCACTTTTCCTTGAGAACATGCCACGACCTCAAGCCATGAACTGCAGAACTTTGAACAAAAAATATTGTATCTTGTTTTCACACACGCTCGTTACATAAGAAAGTGGGTCGTAGGTGCTGACTTTCCCCTAATAAGACATACGAACTTCATTTTTTTCTCACTTAGAAAAAGTTTTTCTCACTAAGAAAAAGGGTTGTAGCGGTTGCTGTAATAATGGGTCGTGGTACAAAAAAGGTTGAAAACCACTAATCGAGTACATCCGTCACCTACTTATCTGTTCAAATAAACTTTTCGTTTTCAAAAGGCTGTTGTAACATGCAAAAGTAGTGCAACTTTAGCGATTGCAATAGTCAAGCCTATGCTTTCTCACTACTCTCTGTAAAACAATGTTACAATGGAATGTGTACATCTCACCTCACATATACCCCAACAACACTTACGTGCATAACTTACATAGGAACATACATTTTAGATGCCCTATAGCACACCTATAAAGAGCATGCATATCGCATGCCTCTTGCATTTTATGCTGCAGATTTAGTAGATACTGCAGTGCAAGGCCACCAACACTAAGCGTACAGCCGCAAAGATTCTGAGTGTCATACAAACACAACGGTGCATATTTCACTCACAGCGTGACTTGTTAAACTTTCTTATGATTCTTATGCCTGCATGCCTTGCACACCTTAAACCGTGATACATTTATGTGCACTTTGACTGTGCACTTTGGCTTTCTGCTCAGGGCTACACAAACAAACATGCTCCTTCACCACGCTCACTCTCACTGTTCAACGACGCGCTTCAGCGCAAAGATGCTCTTTACCACTCTTCAGGACGTAACCGCGTCGCACCGCTGCACACCACCATTTCCACCAATCACAGGGCGAGGTGATGAGAGTGCCGTACGGCTAGACACTGCCCAATAAGCACGATTTGCAAAAATAATATTCAGTTCACTGATATAAATTTATAAATATTCAGAAATAGACAATATATATATCTATATTTTTTCTTTTCTTCTACTGCTAACTTTAAACGTGCCCCTTCAGATAGGCAAAAGAACCCCAGATTAGGCACCTCTAATCTAGGCATACCCACTAGATTTGATCGGCATTGCTGAGAATCAAGAGAACACTCCTTTCTTCATTGCCCTTTTTTCACATGCTGTGGTGTACTTTTAAGCAGTCGCACTACAACCTGCTTAAAAATGTTGGCTATAACTTCGGTGATTCCGTTAGTATAGCCATTCTAGGATACTAGCCAGCTACAAGCGTATTCTGGTTCACGAATTTACCAGACCCCACTCGTTCGCCAACTATCTATCCTTCAATTTGTTTTTTTCCAGTTTGGTAAGCCCACTTCTGGTTTCTGTGAAAAGCTTGGTAAGCCCACTGCTTGATTGAATTGAGCAGCGAAACAGGTATATATCTATTTGGTCATTTATTTTCATTGATTGATTCGGTCACGCATTGAGCGCGTACGTCTTGCGCAATCGGGCGTCCGTGACGTCACTTTTCTAGGAGTGAAAGTCATTCCGATTCGATAGTCATTACGATTACCATTTTTATCAGGGTTGGGACTACGTTTTGGTTGATGTTATGTAATAAGATGTTTGGTTACTCTCTTCCAACAGTATGGTACAGGAAATGCGTAAGTACAATTTTACAATACATCAAATAGGCACGCATGACAATGTTCTGCAAGGTTAATGTCTTTAGTAGGTATTTCGTGTTCAGCTTCGTTTGGCTTGTCGTGATTTCGACGTTGTCATCTAGTTTGTTTTCTTCAATTTATTTTTCTTCAGTAATCGAATTCTTCTTTCGTTGTTATTTCAGGATCACAAGGCGTTTCATGTTGAGGAGCCAACACGAACTCAACACTAGTCGTTGTATGAGTACTGTTCTAACTCCCGACAAAAACTGCCTGACCTTTTAAGTTCCCGAGCCGAAGCAAGGCGTTTGGCTCTCACCACTTGATAGTTCAGTTCACAGATTTCCTGGTGCACAAATCTTAATTTACAAATGGCTTCCGATTAGCACCAGCAGAAACAGCCAACGTGGTCCGTGCGCTTAACGAGGAAGGAGCTTGACTTTCCTGTGTAGGTGAAGTTAACGAGGAAGGAGCTTGACTTTCCTGTGCAGGTAAAAAAAACGCAGAGTTGTTTCAGGTAGGAGCCATCCACTGGTTGTGGGAAAGCAGAAAAGTGCGTTCGCTGACTTTGAGATCTTCCAAGGAAAAAGCTGTGCTTGCGATGCTGTCGAACGAGTGAGTCAATTAAAGGACATTGGAAGTGGTCGCATGGGCTCAGACAATGTTGCAGCGAAAAAGATTCTGAGAGGGTGGTTCTACTTGAATGTTGAACGCTGAAATCAATGCAGTAACGTGTCCTCGGGATGAAATCGGGCCAAGAAAGATGACAAGCTCAGCGCACAGCTGGACGAGCACTCGCCCACGAGTAGGCTCGTGGTAAGCGAAGAGGGGTCGAAAATCAAACTTCGAGCCGTGCGGCAGAGAATGAACGGTCTTTCCGTCAGGTCAACTGGGTAAGAGTGAGATGCCACTTTGCAGTGAAGCAGCCGCGTGCTGTCGAGGAGAATTTGCAGTAAGGAATTCAATGACAACACGTAGACCGTGCGAGTGGTTAGATGACAAACAACACCCTCAACAGTGTAGGAGCATCTGTGCCGTTGACAGCGGAAAGGATGCCATCCAAAACGTCATTGAAAAAGCTCGTCAGACGTGCCGTGCAGAGCAGTTGACTGCGAAAAGGCACGATGACAAAGAGATTGTGGCTGGAATGCAGACAAAAACGACGGGCAAGGCCGTAGGCCAAGGGGTGCCTGGTTGAACAAAAAGCAGAGTCGAAACGTAAAAGTGAAAGGAGAGTTTGATAACAGAAAAGCACTTAGTGGTTTGCGGAATGCAGCTAGAGATGGTAGCGGGAGAGAAAAAAGCAGCGATGCGGTGAAAGGTTACTGGAGGAAACATGCAGAATGATGTGTGACTGGGCGGAGCTGGGCGTGGACCGAAAATGGACGTTGCATCAAACAAAAGCAAAGATGACACAAAGGCAGCAGTGAAACAAATAAATCACAAACAGAGTATGTACACGACAAGGCAGCCGCTATTTACGGGGTGTAACGGTCCGGTCTGCGCACAACACGGGTGCNAGTATGACGTGGTTGGGACGGCGATGACGTCAANNGCTAGNNGNGNGNCGAAACATCATGGAAGCAAAGTTTGGCCCGAAAATGGGGCACTTCGGACGTAGCAGTGCTAGACATGTTAGGGAGATCAGCCGGACCAACAGTACTGCAAATTGCAGGCAAAACAAGAGGCTGGTCAAAAGTGGACACCGATGGTCCGCTAGAGAAAACAAGAATCTCAGGAAGACTAGAGACCGAAGTAAGTACACTGGAAACCACACGTTGCGGTTGTGTACTAGAGAAAAGGTCTTGCTGTGGTACAGTTGACATAGCGATGGAGTTAGGAGCGCTGGTACAAAGTGAAGAGTGCGGGAACGATCGGAGATAACACTTGCCCGAGCGTAAGCGACCTGTGGTGTCGTGAAGGGAAACGGGTTGTCACTTGCAACTCTTCGAAAAGGTAGTTTGCACTACGGATCGTGACAGTGTGCTGGTTACGTCGTTAGCGAGAATAAATGAATGGGGATTAGAAACTCCAAGCGAAAACTGCTAAAGTTAACAGGAAAATAAATCGGTCAGTCGAATCAGAAGTTACGATACGCGACAATGCTTTAGCAATCTTACAGAAAACGTGTAAAAAATGAAAAGTCTGTCTTACAAAAAAGTACCTGAGCTATGCGACAGCACTAGGAATGTGCTAAAAAAACTGGCTAGTAACAAACTCAGGCAATAATGGGAGTAAATGAAGTCAGCAACAGCAATCAAGTAAAAAAAACAACGATTAAACAAACAAATCAGCACAACCCAGAAAGGTAATAGAAAATTAGCAAAAGTGGCATGTGCGCAAGTTTAGTCAGTGACTGATGGAGTGAGAGCTGCCAAGGGCAGGCAGGTAACAGTAAAAATCAGCGAGAAAAGGTTAAAAATGCAAAATTGAGCCGCGTTGTGGAATGAAAAGTTTGCAAGTTCGTATAGAGCTTGAAAGCAATATAGTCGCACGACATGGCTTAATGATAGCAAAAATGCCAGTCGAGAATGTTTTTGTTCGATTAAAAAAATGAAACAGTGTTACTTGGTGCTCGGCGAGCAATCGAACATTGCAGTAGCTCCGTCAACACAAGTTGAGGAGACTTGTAGAAACGCTGCAATAGGTCCAGAAAGTTTCAGAGGTCACCGAAGTACATGAATCCAAATGTGTGGCAAACACAAGCCGAGTAGTCCGAAACCACACGATAAAGATGATATTCTTCAGTTAGCGTCGATCAAAGCGAAGTGCACCACGGAAACTGAATGCAGGTTTAACAAATTGCTGCTTGAAACATCCACTTGCAGAATCTTGGTTGTGAAGAGCAAAGAAAAGCGTAGGAAGCAAGGTAGCTTTTCCAGTCAGCAGAACTAATGCAGAATTTCCGGTCCGATGTAGCAATTGAGAGTTTCGGTCTGGGACAGGCGCGCAACCAGGGGAGGCATTTGAGTCATTTGCCCCCCCCCCGAAATTTTCAAAACATTGTATAGAAATTGTGACATTTGAAGAAACTTTCAAATAATAAAGTTGAAATTTTGTATTGTAATCATTTTAAAGAAAAGTTTACTTAAATTTTTCTTTGTCTTACTGGTTAATCATCTCCTTGCAAGATTTATCCTGAGGCAGGCCATCTGATCGAAAATTTCGAAAATGATTGGTATTTAACCACAAATATGCTGAAATTAGGAGATCGTTTAAAATGTTGGTAGCCTTTTGCTAAGGCATTTTTATCCTTTTTTTCGTGTGCCGCTCTGAAAATTATCAGAAATGCAGTGTGTGTATACGCTTTGATTTTGTTTCTTGCCATCTTCAGAGGAAGAGTTTGCATACACTCTTGAAACGTCAACGATAAATACTGCATTGCTATCACATCAGTGGAGCAAAGCTTGCACCCAGTAGACTATGCCTGGTGATAGAAACAGCATAGCCTACTTATATGTTCATGTTATGTTAGTTTTACGTTTGCCTGGGGCTACTGTAGGCTACTATTCAAGCATTTTTGCTTTTATGTTCAGTGCTTCACCGTTGCTGGGTTTCACAGCCAAGCTCTAACGTTGCAAGGGAAATTCGAAATTCACAAGAGCCTCAAAGTTATTAGGTGTTGTGTAGGTAGTCCTAGCAAAAGTGGCTGGGTCCACCCACATCTGGTGGTGAGCCTGGCCCAACCATTCGTAATAAAGTTAAAGTTGCATTCCTGCTCAGGCCCCACGAGAGGGAGTTGCAGCCGATGCACCGCTCCGGGGCCAACAAGAATCTAGGGAGCCCATGAACTTCAATGTTCAAAATGGAAAAGGGGAATTATGCACAAAGTTTTTATTGTTATAACTTTATTCATACAACCTTGCGCAAATTAACTGGCTAAAGTTGTGGTTTTATTCGATATACAATGCATCACCATTTCTTTTGATGTGTGGTTGGGATTATCTCAATTGCTGCTGTTTCATTGCTAGCCCAACGGGCTATAATGATTGAAAAATACTTTTATGACGCTACACAGGACTATCAGCTCATTAGTGTTATAGAATGGAGCCAGTTCTTTCTTTTGTATGTACAGTAGTTGAGAGCAGGGGTCGATATTAGGGAAGGCGAACAAGGCTGTCGTCTCTGGGGGCCCCTCTTTCAGACTTTCGCACTTAGTTTTCGCATTGTTTTGTTTAAAAGCTGATGAACTACTCTGGAGCCGCAAGCACTGGAGCAAGTCATATGTTTTTCAAAACAATGCAAAAATATGTGACAAAGGGGGCTCTTTAACAACTTTAATGTGTAGACAAAGAACAATGTATAATCAAATAACTTCAAACAATTTACAATGTGAAATGTACTTTCACGCAGAAGCAAATTTCCAGACAAAATAAAAATTTAAATTGCTTTCAGCAAGCAAAATTTTTGTGTAGCATGTGTAAAATATAGGTGCCCTTTTTGATGTAACGTGAACAAACATTGGGGCAACAGGCCTTTTTTCAAGGCCATATATTGCGCAAATGACATTTCACAAATTGTACAGTGTTTTGGGGCAGCTTTCTGCGATTTTGACTCGGGCTCTAAAGCAGGCCCGTAACCAGGGGGGCGAAGCCCCCCCTAGAAAATTTTTCTCCCCCCTGGAAAAATGTGTTGGACATAGATTAAAACTATTAGACATGGTTCAAAAAATTTTGGCCCCTCTCGCAAAACTCTTCACCCCTCCTGGTGTCCCAAGATGGATACGGGCCTGCCTTAAAGTCTAATACCACCCCTGTTTGAGAGTTGCACATGTTGGAATTTCTGTGATTTTTAATGGCAGATGTCATACCTAGGAAGCAGAGTTGCATTGTTACGCTTTCGTAACACTGAAATTATACCCAAACAGCCCTTGCAAAAGGTGTGCTAAGACGAGTTTTGATTAACAGAAGAATTTGGTGCATGCTGCGTTTACAGAAGTTCAAGTACAGTGTGACACCGCCCACCGGAGGCTGATAGAAAAGCTAAGGATGTGCAAAAAATAGCCTTAATATTGGACTGTAGTAACCGGAAAAAGTGCTGTTTTCAGATGAAAGTCATTTTTTGTTCCAGGGAAACACAGCAGATTTATTAGGATCAGGGATCGTGAGCAATTAAGTCCTGCCCATTGCAATGAGCTATTAAGGAAACCAAAGAGATGTTCTGGGGCGTTTCAGTTTTTCAGTAGTAGCTTCACTTATGTCAATTGAGGGTATGATGAATTTATACAAATACACTGATGTAATTGAGAGAAAAGTCATTCCAGACATGAGAAAGGCATTTCCCGATGGTGGAGGAAAATTCCAATAGGATATTTTCCCGTGTCTTTCATCTGAATAAGTGAAGACGATTTTCAGGAAGCAAAATTAAATGTGATAAATTGGCTTGGAAACTCGCCAGATCGTAACCCCATTGAGAATTTGTGATCAGTAAGAAAATCCCGGTTACAAAAACTTCGATTGCACGACCATGACCAAGCTTATAGAGGCCATCATTCAAGTATGGCATCCAGAGTTGCGGAGTCGGATGTGAAATGTCTGACTCCAACCTTTCCAAAATTTCTGACTCCTTTAACGTAAAGTGAATGAAGGTTGGCGGCCAAGAATTTTGTAGCAACTAACACTCAATGGAAATCGTGGTACACAGCAAGAAATCTCTGTTTCAACAAAAGTTTTGTAGGAAATTGTACCGATTCATTAGGAATTCCCAACTTAGGAGTGTGATGTAAAAGCGATCCTATTGGACATCCGGAGTCGGACAAAAAATCCGACTCCGACCCCTAGTGTCCTTAGAAATCCGATTCCACCAAAAAGCCTCCGATTCCTTGCCACTCCGTAACCCTGAATTGGCATCGCGACAGTAAACCAAGTAAAATTTTGAAAAACTGTTAGAATCCATGACAAAGCGAGTACCGAAATTCTTCGTGTCCTTCTATTACTGTTTTAAAGTAGTATTAAATTTGCTTTGCTAGTGAGAATTACTATAGCCTACTACTAATGTTAACTTTGATGTATAATTGTGAAATTCGCAAAGCAACTGTGTGTTATGTGCATTATATGAGATCAGCCTGAGACTTTTAAAATTTAGTTATAATATTGGTAAATGTTTATGATGTAAAATACCAAACAAAATATATCATTTTCTAGTCATAGTATTGCAAAAGCTAGTGAAGCTCAGTTATAGACCTAATTTATAAGGGGGCCCGAAACAGCTCTCACATCAGCACATTTTATTCCTCTCAAGGGCCATGTTCCTGCTGTATTCCTTTCAAGAGTATTTCAGTTGGCAGGCGAAGTCTAGTATCTACAATTACAACAATAACATCATTGATTAAATATATCCTAACAATAGTCTCTTGTATCTGACACCTTCACCACTCGCAGTAGCGTCTGCAGAAATTATCTCACAGCAAATACTGTATATTCAACTGAAGTTTCAAAAACCTTGATAAATGATTTGATGAAATTTCGAAAAGAAGACGAAAAGTTAGGCAAGTTTAGCCTATGCATCTGACATGATAAAGCCATGACTGCACTAACTGCGGAACCAGGCGTTTTTTAGGCTACTAATTTTTACTTTGTCCTGATCGTTCGGTCTACATCTTGATTAAAAGCAGGCCCGTAACCAGCTTGGGACATCAGAGGGGGCGAAGAGTTTTCTGGGAGGGGCCCAAATTTTTAAACTATGTCCAACACATTTTTCCACGGGGACAAAAACATTTTTTGTGTTGGCTTCGCTTCGACCCCTAGTTACGGACCTGATTAAGACTAATAAGTTCTCATTTTCGGAAATGTTGCGAAAAGAACATGTCTGTGACCGTTTGCGAAAAAGTTGTCCCACGCTTGAATAAGCACGATGAAGTCATCGAATGAAAGTTCGTGAAAATTGCCCTCCCCGAAATGAAGAGCTGGTTGCGCCCCTGGCGACCACTGTCATTTCATGGGAAAATATAAAGGTTGTGCTCATAAAAAATGCAACGCGCTATACAGGAAACCAAAATGTATTCCAATTTTTTTCTATAACCTCGTTGGTGTGACGCACATCTGTTTATTAAAAATCTGAATAGAAATATTTCGTGTATACCAAACACTGAAGAACAATACATCAGTTTCTCTAAAAGTATTTATGTTGATGAAAAGAATTTAAAATACAAAATATGATTCATTTACTCTTTTAAACTCATGTCAACCAGCCTTGACAACCTCGTAAAAAATCTAAATGAGAATCAGAATGGGAAAAACACACAAGGCAATCATTTAGCACAAGCGGTGATGACTGTGAACTCTTGTTAAGAAAGGGTGAATTTCCAAACGACTGGTCTGATTCTTTTGAGAAATTGAATCAAACCAAACTTCCAGAAAAAAAGCGTTTCACTCAATGTTAAATGGTTGTGATATTTCAAACGAAGACTATGAATATACGCAAAATGTTTGGAAGCATCTTGAGATGCAGAAATTCAAAGAATATCATGACTTGTATCTTAAAACAGACGTATTGCTTCTTGCTGATGTGTTTGAGAATTTTCAAGATATATTGTATGCTTGAAAATTTATGACTTAGACCCAGCAGGGTATTACACAGCACCTGGACTTGCTATTGACGCTTGTTTGAAGAAAATTGGTGTTCAACTTGAGTTGTTAAGTGACCCAGATATGTTGCTTTTATTTGAAAAAGACATTCGAGCCGGTGTCTCAATTATTCCAACGCGATGTGCTGAGGCGAACAACAAATACATGGGTTCGAAATACAATCCAGATGAAGAATCAAAGTTCATTCAATATCTCGATGCAAACAACTTGTATGGTTGGGCAATGAGTCAATCTTTAAGCGTTCGTGATTTCAAGTGGAAGCCTGAAAGTGAAATTAAAAACTGGAAAAACATCCCATGCATTCTTGAGGTTGACCTTGAGTATCCGCGAGAACGTCACATACTACACAATGAGTATCCTTTAGTGCCAGAAAGGCTTGAGTGTAACGAAGTTCAAAAGCTGATTCCAAATTTATGTGACAAAACTACATACGTAATCCATCATGAAACTTTAAAGCTTTATTTGGATTTAGGTTTGAAACTGAAAAAAATTCACCGTGCAATCTCGTGCGTGCCACGAAGAAGCTTGGATGAAGCTTGATATTGCCCTGAGTACTCAACTCCGAGCGAATGCAAAAAATGAGTTTGAGAAGGATTTCTATAAACTCTTGAATAATTCTGTATTCGGCAAGACGATGGAAAACATCAGAAAACGTGTTAACGTTAGACTTATTACAAATGAAATGTCTGCAAAAAAGTTGGTTGCAAAACCAAATTATGAGCGCACGACTATATTTGATGAACGCCTTTTTGCAATACATATGAAAAAACATAACTTGTTTTCAACAAGCCTCTTTACCTTGCGATGTCAATTTTAGATTTGAACAAAACTTTGATGTATGACTTTCATTACAATTATATGAAAGAGAAATATGACAAATAGTGTAAACTCTTGATGACTGATACTAATAGTTTGATGTATGAGATTAAATCAGAAGATTTTCATAGAAACATAAAAGATAATATTTCAGAAAATTTTGATACATCAAACTTTCTTTAATCTCATACATCAAACTATCAGTATCAGTCATCAAGAGTTTACAATTTTTGTCATATTTCAGGAAAGCCATCCCTCTGGCATACCCAGATTGAATAAAAAAAATTCCTGGAATGTTTAAAGATGAATGTGTTGCGCAAATAATTGAAACGTTTTGTGGTTTGCGAGCAAAATTGTATGCTTATAACATGTATAATGAGAATGGTGAAAATGGTGAAGATGAGAGAACTGAGAAGAGGTATAAGGGCGTTAGGAAGGGCGTTGTTGAAAACATTATCAACTTTCATGATTATGAAGACTGTTTTTCAACAAAATCAGCGCTAGTATCAACAAGCACAGAATTATTTTGCCTCGCATTAAATGATAGACTGCCCTTGTTTAGACGTTGCTCTTGTCATCACTTTTGTTTTGGTGCACCATTTTTTCTTCTCTCATTTATTGCTCTTTCCTCCCGCTGTGTGTTTTA
>JGI24159J19872_10006720_pt1 | contig 15038 bp, 9 predicted proteins | sample Ectturendosymbi4_FD_19872 | JGI IMG/M metagenome (IMG submission 19872) | reverse complement strand
AGCAATAATAAGAGAGATTGCGACGCATGATCTCTGTTGTTGCTTGCTGCCACAGTGCGAAGCTTTGCGCACATGCCGCTCGGGATTTCTGAATCGCAACAGTAACTTCAGGAAAGGAAAAACTGCTGAGAAAAACCGCTAAGTGGGAAAATTGCAATAATTTAACAATGTACTACAGTTTGGAACTGTTGATGACTTTCTTTTTGAAAATATTTTTAAAATTGATGAAGCTGACAAATTTTCAGGTCTCAGCTTTTTATCACAGTCTGGGATGTTGCAGTCCCAACGACATGACTCATCTACATGAACGTCTGAGCTCTAAACGTGTTTATTGGTTAGCCTGCCTTGCGCTTCTCTGCACAGGAATTTGTCATGCATAATATATCATGATTATAACTGATTGTTTCACACGACTCAGAGAATTGATCAATGTGAACAAAAAATGCCACTGTGTCACATAGGAATGGTGAAGGACCATGGTGATCGTCAAGCCAACCAACTCGTTTATTACATAATGACAAAAATCAAACACAGAATACGGTGAGGAAAAATGACAGATAAAGAGAGCATGCCTATGCACACAAGGAGAGTGGACTTAATTTACTTGAGGAAATTTGGTGTGGTCAAAAAACTGTTAAACACAGTGTGAAAAATAAAAAAATATAATTGACGAAGCACAAAAAATAAGAAAAAACTATGGAGTATAATTTTATGCGTAAAAATGGGATGTGTGCAGGAAAGAATAACAAACAAAAAAGCAAAGATACATAGAAAACAACTTACATTATTCAAATTAACAAAATTAGTGAAGATAGCGTTTTGTTCCTCATCAAGCAAACTGTACTAAAAATACATAATTGTTGGAGACCTCTTTATTCCAACATCTGACAACTTATGAAGACTGAAGACACGAATCTTTTTTTGTGAAAGGTGTTTCTTAAGTTGCCATTGCATGTGTTTTTCGCTTTAAATTCACTGCAACGCAGGTTTTCATTACTGACTTGTTCATCCCGATCGTAACTTGCTATTATGCATCACATTAACGCAACTAGTACAGGGGTGGGCAATAAGTCGCCTGCAGGCCACATGTGGCCCACCACAGTGTTTTCAGTGCCCAAAGGAAACATTCAGGAAAAATCTTCAAATCTGAAATACCCTCCAATTTATCGCAGTAAATGTCAATGCTGAGTGCTAAGCTGAACTGTGACTTGCTTCTATTTCCATTAGAAAGCATGGCCCTTTGCTAAATATGGCCTTCTCAAATTGGCCCTTGAACAAAATTAATTGCTCACCCCTGAACTGGTACGTTGGATAAACTGTCTTTACCACAACTTACAGTAATTTGCAAACCAACTCACATGTATACATGAAATCTCTGTGAAGAATAGGTTGAGTTGCTGTCCACAGAAGCTGGAACTGGCTGTAATCACTTAAAACAATTAAGTGCTCCAGTATTCTGCAGCGCTGAAACAAATTTAGTCTTTTTTCAAACACCTCATCATGGAGGTCAAAACCAGAATTTTCATAAAATGAAAATATGAATCAAATAGTGACTCAAATGCAATCAAACCAACCTGATCATGTGACCAGTTTTCAAACCAGATGGCAATTTCATCAAGTTTTTTCTCAAAATCAACATCCTTTGAATGCTTGTCTTTTTTAGAACCCTTGACTGGATCACTATCTTGTTGTTCACTGCCTCTCTGTTCATTTATGGAAAATGTTGCATTCTTACTCACAAGATCTGAAAATTCGACCAGTTGTAGCTCCGAAACAACTTGAGCTTGATTCTGTGATATCATCAGCTGTGTTGTCATGATTACTTGAAGACCTTTCCAAATTTTATTGCTGTAAATCTAATCAGGTCATTATTTTGCCAAACACCTGTGGAACAAACAAGACATCTTGGACCAGGTTTGATATCTTAGTCACACCAGAGCTTCTAATTGATGTAGAAGAAATGAAACTCTGTGGGACATAGCTGTCAACCCATCAGTTTATATTGTAGTCTTAATTACTATAAAAAAACTTCTGGTGATGTTCAGCAAAACATTTCCTTATCTTTTTTTGACCATGTGGTGTGTATCCAAGCAAAAGCAATGTTATGAAATTACTTCCACATACTCATTTCCACATTTTTCTGAAAGGCTTGTCCAACATTTTATATAGAGTTTGTATCATGTTCTTGTTAGCTATAGAAATAAACATTTCTTGTGTGCTCTATTTCTGGAATAAAAGTGTTCATTTGAGCAAGTTTGTTAAATAGTGAAAAAATTTTACTTTTATTTAACAATCCAGTCTACTAAAAGATGTAAACATGCACATTAAAACTCCTCACAAATTCATCTTACTGATCACCAACAAGTTAAGTAGGTACCCAAAAAAGTGTAACATTTAAAAAAATTACTCTGTTTAAGATCCAAGGCCTGCTGGTATTTTGCTGCTTAGCCATGTTCAAATTTTCGGTAAACCATGTTGTTATAGATGACTTCCAGTTTTATGTCTGAATCACTGTATTGTTTGTTGATGATATGTATGGGTTTGGTCTCAGCACCATTGATCATCAACTCCAATATATTTTCTCAATTTTTTTGTGTTTATGCTGCCACGAAGGAAATTATTTTTAAGTGTAACAAAACAGTCTGTCTAGATTTGTCATCCAAAATGGTATAGGCAGCCTGCAACACAATCTGTTTTTTAAAAGGTGTGCATGGTAAGTTGGCCAACAAATTAGATATCTTGGTTACTGCTCTATTTTTTTCAGTCATAGACCAATTTTTTTTCAAACTGAAAAAAATTAAATCAATATGGTTACAATGTTTGAAAACAGGCCCGTAGCCAGGTTTTAAGGTTTGGGGGCAGGAATTTTGTTTTTATTTAATGTTTAAAACAAATTTTTCTGGGCATAACAAAATTTTGGGAGGGCACGAAATATATTTGGGAGGCACTGTCCCCAAATGTCCCCTGTGGCTACAGCCTGTCTGAAATATAGACTTATGAATACTGTTGCAGCAAGTTTTAATGCAATTGTGATACAAATGACCGAAATGTTTCAGTAACCAAAACATCTCAGCAAAAATGACTGAAATGTCTCAGGAAAAAAGAAAGGTACTGCTTCATGCCTCACAGAAGGATTACAATGACATTGCAAGACAAGTCAAATTATTTTATTATACAGCAAACAAGCTCAAAGGCATCTTTGCTCAATGCTCAACTGAAGCAAAAAATATCTCCATTTTGTGCCTATTGCACGCTAATGCATGCCTGCTGCCAATTATGGAACAAATACACGCAGCCTGGTATTGCCTCTGCATTGCTCACACAGGGGTTCTCAACCTTTTCAAGCATGTGGCCCAATTAATAAACAAACAGAGGATCTATGGCCCACCAACTACAGAGCTTCTCTAATGCAAAATTTGTTGCACATGCAGAGAGAAAAAATATAAATAACTAAAAACAACTTTTAATAAAACAATGTGTGCTTCTTTTTCTCAGCGAGTTGTTACTGTCTACTGTTAGGCCGCATTAGATCTCAGGGTAGGTGTTGAGCAGCTATTCGATTGTCTCATCGTTCTGAACTGTCAGGCTGCACAGTCCATGGGGACATTGGAGGACAAAATGGTCGATGGTTTGTTCTTCTGCACCACACTCACAGGCCGCAGAAAAGGCCATACCCCATTGTGCAAGCAGGAGCGCAAACGTCGGACACCGGTGTGGAGGTGGTTAAATCGGACCCATGCTGTACTTGGGAGGATCATTCCAAGAGGGTGGGTGCCAGTGTCACAGATAAAAGTGTCGAGTCTTGTAGGATTACGCAACCTCTGCCCATTCCATTGTGGATCTGCCCAGTGTGCCACACATATGTTGTCGTTGTCTGATGAAATGAAGAGTTGTTGTGCGGCGAGTAGAAATGGGTGTCTCGATTTGAGGCGCCGTGCATTTGCACTTGATGAATAGGTGAGCACTGAGTGGAGCAGGTGTCCAGGCTCCATGCGACGGCGTGCGACTCTTTTGCGACGAAGCTCAGCAGGTTGGATGCCTGCAAGGATAGGAAGGTTGCCTGCTGGTGTGGGACACAGGCATCCACTCACAATTCACAAGGCATTGTTAAAGGCAGGCTCATGAGGTGGGTGTGAACATTGCGGCACCAGGCAGGAGCGCAGTACTCTGCGGTTGGATGCACCAGGGCTAGGGTGACTGTCTGCAATGTTGTTGCTCCAGCACTCTAGCCGGAGCCAACAAGCCACCTAAAGAATGCAATGCGTGATATCAGCTTTTTGCAAAGTGACTCAAGGTCTCGGCGATATGTCCGTCATTACCCCAAGGTATTTGGGCTTGGAGCAGAAGGGAAAGATTTCATTGTTGTAATTAACTTTAAGCTCACGTTTAACTTCCTTGTTGTTAAGGTGGAAAGTTGCTGACACCGTTTTTGTAGTGCTGAGCTTTAGCTTCCACATCTGGAGGTATTCACTTGTGGTTGCCACGTCCTTGGTCAGCACCCCTTCCACTATCTACAGGTCTCCATCAGCATGCATGATTGCTAGGTCACCAGCATATGCATACTTTCTGGAGACAGTGGTTGGCAGTTCAGAGATGTAGATGTTGAAAAGAAAACATGTGCTTACAATCATTGAGAAGGCCGAGCCTGTTGGTTGTTAGAAAGCATAGATATCTGAGGCTTAATACATGATAATCTGCAGATCAAGTCATCTTGCACAGTGGGCCTGCTTCTAGATTTCGTTTTCATGTCAACAAGAGCTGCCTGGCTGCCCAAAATACTTTCAGGAACTGCATATTGCACACAATATGACAGACTGCACGAGAATTTCTATGTCACAATAATTTCTAACAGATTTAACAAAGCATATCGTGATATGTGTAGCTCAAGAAATACTTACATTTTCGCTTGAAAGGTTCAATTTGAAAACACACTCAATTTCAATAATACCAGGCCATGAGAGTGTGACCTATCAAAAATTCTTCTGTGACCCACAGGTTGAGAAACCCTGGCATACGACAATGCCATCAAATGTTGCATTACATCCCGAAGAATGTATGTGCTAACTAAAATGAAGTTACCTATTTCATGAGAACATTTTGATGCTTTTATTTGTTTCAGATGAGAAAGCAGACATGTTCACTGACAATTAGTTTACCTAGTGTGCGATGGCATTTTGTATTGCTTCTGCTTATCAGCTAAATACCATTTATGCAACGGTACAATACGTTTTTGTATTACATACAACAAACAAACTTTAGCCTTGCAGCAAGCTTCTGAGGAATCTGCCTGCTTTCTGCTTTCATTCTTCTGCGACGATTAACACTTGCAAGTGTATCTATTTATCATAAAGGCCACAAAGATGGTGGCAAGTAAATCAGTCACGGTTTATTGACGGGAAACTAGTTTCGGGTTTTGCAACACATCATCAGTCCTGTAAATGCAAGACAAATCTTACAGGCGAAATGTTGGCACTTGAAAACAAGTAAAGAAAGAAACACGAACTGTGGCTGGTTACAACCATATTACTACAAAATTGTCGAAGCTAAAAGGCTGACCTTCCCAGAGCCTCATAAACCAGTCACTGCTAAGAAAATCGGCGTTGGAAACGGTCTATGCAAGACACTTTTCCTCTGGAGGTAACACACGTGCATGATGACGGGTGCCAGATATACACCACATGATTAACAGAGCGTAACAGTTCACGAAAAAATCTAGAAAGGCCGAGCCTTCCAACGTAAACCAGAAAGTTGTCCAAGTGGTTAATTTCGATCAAATAGAATAATTAGCTTAACTGAAAAAATTTTTTTTTGTACAAGCAAACAATACATTTGAAGTGTGCAATGAAGTCAATTTCTAGTTATTCCTTATTCCAAACACAACTTTTTTGTTGGTGTGACAGTTCATCACTTCTCCCTTTTCCTGTCTCATAGTTCTTTCAGTAAATGTNAACATTTTGAGGAAAACAGTAGTGGCAGGGATTCTCTCAACAGATCGAAGACAACAAACAAACTTTAGCCTTGCGGCAAGCTTCTGAGGAATCTGCCTGCTTTCTGCTTTCATTCTTCTGCGACGATTAAAACTTGCAAGCATATCTGTTTATCATAGTTAAAGACCACAAAGATGGCGGCAAGTAAATCAGTCACAGTTTATTGACGGGGAAACTAGTTTCACGTTTTGCAACGCATCATCAGTCCTTATTCAAATAGAGTCTTTTTGTATTGCATATGTTCTCAATCACATAAATTGTATTAAAATTGCTTTGACTCAAACACTACATCAAATAGCACATGCAATAATCAAAGATGAAGGTATTTCAGAACATTAAGAACATAAACAGAATTTTCTGGAGAACATTTTCACAGATTTATTTATGTGTTGAGTTTAGAATGTTCGGCATCACAGGGATAACTCAGAGACCACCAACACACAAAAATGCTAATTAGATATCACAAGGTTGGTGTTAGTTGTTGCATGTACGCAATATTGACAAAGAACTAACATATTAAAATTCACTGCATTTGCAATGTGTTTTAATATGAAGTTTGAAGCTGATGATAAACAATTTTCACAAAAAATGCTTCTGGAAAAAACTGACTGAGTTTTTCCCAGATGTGACATAAAGGATAACTTTACTTTTAGCAAATACAATTGAGTTAAGATGTATGACTCTGAATGTAAACCTGCATTGAATAATTTCATTGAACTTATTCATTCAAATGATATTGAGTGATTACAAGATTTGAATGATTAACGAAGTGACAAATATACAATCTATACCTCTAAAATTCATTATCAATCACAGCCAATGTTCCCTCCAATATTTAATAATGCTGCGCGGAAAAACAAGCGGGTGCGCTGAATCACAATTTTACTGAGCAGAAGTTACTAAATCTATTACACAGTAAGATGTATTACAGACAAAAACTAAAAATAAAACAAATTTTATTGTGCTAAGGATTGTTGCAACTGTGCTGAGGGATCTTAGCAGCTGCGCGGCCATGCAGCTTAGAGGGAACATCGATTACAGCACATCTGTGAAAAAGCTGATTTTCATTTAAGTGATAAATAGCCTAGTGAACGTTCTTTTAATTTCGTGTGAAAAAAAGAAATGAAGGTCTGTAAAAGAAAAGTGTGTGAAAAACTACATAGCACCTGACAATTCTATTTAATCAAGGTGATAATACTTGGCCAACCTGAAAATTATGGTAGTTTTCAAAAATATATGTGTGGCATAAGTCTTTTAAACCATGACATGCATGACAAAGCAGCGATATGTGCAAAACCGAGCCTAATTTCTGTTCAGTGCATAGGACATGGTGTGTGAAATAATTGGCACAGTACGGTGGTGAGCTAAGAATAGCATCTGGAATTCTGACATTGGCAATTTCCTAAAAAGGAGTAAAGTGGATAAAAAAATCAAAAATTGGTGACTGAATGGCCTGGCACACTGCATAAAAATTATGACCTTCTTTGACAGTCATCACCTACCTAGCTACTACACAGAAATTGTGTGAGCTAAATCTGGAAACAAATTGCATACCTTCTGTTTCAAAGCAAATCATAAGTCACAATTTTTCTTCATGCATGACAATGACATGGATGCGTTAGTCCAATGTTGTGATGTGAAAGTTTCAAAAAAATATTATGTGTGCATTGCCATGAAATCTGTTAAGAGTGTTTCATGAGTATGTTATTGCAGAAAACCATAATTCCACATAAAACGTTCTTACCTAGTTTGTTAAGGATGATACTGTTGATGAAACATTTTTATTTACTTGGTTAGAATAATTGCCATAATTTCGCTAAGCTATATATTCATAAAATCCACATTAACTTCATTAGAGATAAATCTGTTAGTATTATTGTTATAGTAGTTTTAACTTTCCCAACTACAAAAGTATTTTATGAGAACAATTATTTTAACAACATTATAATACTAAGTATCAATTTTAAGGGGTTGTTTACTGTGCCAACCTTTTTAACAGAGCTTAGCTTTGACTTAATTAGTGAAAACTAGATAGTATTATAAATAGGCCAGCCAAAAGCCAATAACACCAAATTTTCTGATTTTTAAAAGTTTATAAAACGTCCATAAACTTTACGCTGATACCATGAGCAAATCTAAAGTTATTTGCAGTGTTGTATTAGAGTCAGGGTCATCAAGAGTCAAGAGTTCTTTTGTGGAGTCAGATTTTTGTTTTACTCCAAGAGTCCAAATAAATAATTTTTACATTGCATTCCTATGTTTAGGAACTCCTGTTGAATTGAGTTGAGCTTATTTGGGCAAAAATTAATTTCAATGACGAGAAAGAAACCATAGCAATTGCAAAAACACCAGGGCACTGAAAAAAACAGAAGGTTATCGAGTCGTTGCTACTTGACTGATGGATAAAGGTGTATAGTAAGCCAAATTTACATCAAACCATATAGCCTATGTGGGAAAGAGCTGCCAGATGCTACAAAATGATACAATTTCTTTTGAAACAAAGAATTCTTGCTGCGTACCACAATTTCCATTGATTGGTAGTTGCTACAAAATCATTCACAGCCAAACTTAATTCATGTTACGTTAAGGCAGTGGTGCTCAAACTTTTTGGCTTGTGGGCCACATTTGTCCTTCAGAAACCCTTCACNGGCCACAAGAATTAATAATCTCAATAAAAATTCTCTTAAATGATTAAATTGTTAAGTTTTCTTTCCAATGAAAATTGCTTCGTGGGCTTAGCGGTCCACATGTGGCCCCCGCGGGCCATGGTTTGAGCACCACTGCGTTAAGGAGTCGGAAATTTTGGAATGGTTGGAGTCATAAATTTGGTAAAGGTTAGAGTCAGACATTTTGCATCGCCCTGGTTATTAGGTCAGTCAAAATTTATCATTAAGTCAATATTCTTATAGCAAAGTTTCATCCATTTATTGATATTTTCACAAAGCTACAACAACAGATATTGATATACCTTAGATGTTTATTTGTAATTCTGACATAATGGATTTGTGCAACTTCTGACATAATGGTGTTGTTTTTGGTAATGCTCAATACATTGTGCACACTTCATTTCAATAGGATAAAGATTTAACCAGACTAGTTTCATTCCTAACATATGATTCACATTCCGTATTCCACTTACCAACACTGGAAGGTAATAGGCAAAATAAAGTCAAAATTTGCAAATTATGAACTGAGAATTTTAAGGTTTTAGGTCAAACAATTGGTTGCCCTAATCATGACATACTGCATAGCATGCAGAAATATTAGGTGTGTACCTATAACACATAAAGCACATTTCACTAACTGTATCATTCAAAAGTAGCCAGCAACATTTAATATTGAACACAAATATTTTCAATTGTGAATTGCACAATTTTCAAAATGTTGAAGAAAACATTACAGAAACACAAATGTTCTCTCCACAAAAAAACAACTGACAAAATGAAGATGAACCTTGTGGCTTTTCCTTAAAATGCTTGTTTCTATCCACGTCGCCTATAGCTTCGTCTCGTGTGTGTTGGGGCGTGTATAATTGCCGCGAGTGTGTTGAAGTTTCGCAAACGTCTCACTTTGTTTTATATGTTCGCTAGCCATGTCTTATGGACCTTGTGGCCGAAATCAATAAAAACTGTCAAACACTGCTCAACTGAAGCACAACTGCTGCACACTGGATTTCATGTCTTAGTACACATGAATGTGAAACCATCACCTGGGCTACAACAAAAAGTTTGTCATCTAGTTCTGACACACACTGCACTAGCAAACAAAACTGTTTGTCAATCAAAGTCATAACTCACGCACCTCATGAATTCAAAACTTATTTTGTAACCCTGCGGTTCTGCCTTCAACACTGTTGCAAAACGTTCTGTTAAAAAAAGTGTCTGTAACCCTGTGATTCAGCCGGCTCCAACGCCATTGTAAAACATTCAGTTTTGTAGGTTTTCATCAAATTCCATTGTGCACAGAATGTGCATTTATATATAATAACAATGCACTTTGTGCCTGCTATAAATAAATTTATTTATTTATTCATTCAAACCAGATTCTATTTGAATAAGAGCTGATGATGTCTACTTTGTAGGAAAAATATATACTCTGTAAGATCTTAGTGTCTGATCCTTTGCTGAGAAAGAATTTCTTTTCATGGACAGTCAGAATCATCGCCAGAAAGTCGTCACTAAACAGGCTTTACGTTTGTGCAGGGAGGCTTTACATTCCTGCAAGGAAGGGCTTGACATGCATATTTGACAAAAATTCCACTTATTTATAGTGTTTCATATTTCAATTTGGGGGCGCTTGGAACTTTTCTTAGGGAGGCTAAGCCCACCAAAGCCCACCTGTGACAACAGAACTGAGACACTGACTTACCCACTTTCCACTGCACTGTTATCAGATTTGTGTTGGATTGGGAATTCCACAAATCGCTCAAGCACAACCGTGAGTATCTCACCGAGCTGCTTGAGTGCGCATTTTTTCAACCATATGCGATTCAGCGAATCCAACTAGCAGAGGTAGATTGGGAATCCGATAATAAGGGATCAGAGTGAAAAAGAGGTTGGGTGGTTTATATTTTGGACGACCTTTTCTATGCTTGTTTGATGCTGAAACCACTACCGTGGAACAGATTAGCCTATTAAAACTAATCTGTAGCAAAAATGACAGATTATTTTATTTAACAGTTTTGCCCATAGGCTATCTACTCCTGGTTAGTGAATCAATCAACAAAGTTGAATCAGTTAAGCAAACTGAAAGATCATTCGGTAGGTTACAAGACATCAGATATTGGAACGAAGAACTATTACCCCACTACTGAGGTAGATTTTTATGACACCTTGGTATAGTAGAATGATTCAACCTTTGTGTAAAATATGTAATATTGGAAGTGGATGACTTCAGTATAAGCTACACTTTAAACTTGTATCCCAGTTATGTGGCTATGATTTCCTCAGTTCATAATAGAGCACATGGAGTAGCATAAAATGTGTCATAAAAATTTGTGAAATAGGTTATAATTGCAATGTGGTGAATTGCAGTACCTATTGTTCAAAGATTACGACTTACAAAGTGCTGTGAATCCTCATATTTGACACTCTGTTGTATTGTACTTATAGTGCAGAGAATAGACTGGTCAATTAATTATCTTGACTGAAATCAACAAAGTGACTTTGCAGTGTGAAAACAAACTCCCATTTCCTGCCCTGTAGAAGCTGTTCAAATTCTGTAAGTTACTTGTAGAGCGCAATTAAGATGCAAGGCATCATGACCTCATCACTCAGCAATTCTCTACGACTTTCTCTGCTGGCTGTTATTTTTCGAACTACGCAAAATAAAATCAAGTCTCGGCGATTCCAACTACACTAGCGAAAAGCACATTTCTGTAGTGGAATCACCTTTCACCTTTTCATTTTAACCTATTCCCCAGCTTTTGCAATATCTTCTGCAAGGTCAATCGTACGAAGCAAATCTTTGAATTTCTTGCAGTGTAAAAATGCCCCAATATCGAGTTCGCAATGACGTTCACAAAGGTAAATCAAGGACGACGAATCACTCACACATCAAACCAATGCGAATCTGACAACAGTGCAGTGTAAAGTGGGTAACTGTTCATTCAAACCACACAGTGTACAGGGTTCCCAGACAACTTGTGAGAAAGTATACCAAGCACTGTCTAAAAAAGCTTAACAACACTTTGACTTTTCAGAAAGATATTCAATAAAAGGTAGTGTCTATTTTACTGGTGATATTCTGGTGACAACAGATCGGCTGGAGCTATTGTGCCACTAGTCGAACATTTGATCTCGTGGCATGACACAATACAAAGAAAAAGGTTACTTTGTCAGGAAAACGCTTTCCTGCTCGTGGTGTAATGGATAGGTGTTACGGCTGGTATGCCAGTGGTTTACGGTTCGACTCTCGCCTTGCGGACTTTCATTGTTTTTTTCTTTGCTTTTTTCCAGGCTCCACTTAGGTGTTACCTTTAGGGGTTAGTGTTGTTAGGTTAGAATTAGGGTTAGCTTAGCTTAGCTTTAGATTAGGGATAGGTTAGGATTAGGGTTAGCTTAGGGCTACAGTTAGGGTTGAGGTTAGGTTTAAGTTTATGTTTTACTTATATTTACTTCTTTTCTGCCAAGCCTTTTGCTGCTGCCATCCTGGTAGCAAAATAGACACTGCCCTAATAAAAAGGAAGTGACTACAGATACGCTTGTCCTGACACAATTCAAACAAAATGGTCAGTTTTTCATTCAAATGGCGTGGATCATCACGTAGCTTAGGGGTTTGGCATTACAGCTGCTATGCTATTTGTTTTTGGTTCAACTCTCACCTTGATGACTTTCGTTTTGTTTTTTTCTGTACTTTTTTCCAGGCTTAGGTGTAACATTTAAGGGTTACGTCTACAGTTAAGGTTAGGTTTAAGGTTTATCTTTTACCTTCAGTTCGTTTCTAACAAGCCTACTGCACTCTCGTCGTGCATTACTGTTACATCACAAGTGATGTATGAATAACTTGTCAAATTTCAAGATACACAGGCGTATCTATAGCCACTGCCCACTAAAAAATCAAGACTCCAATCTCAGTTTGTGGTAAAATGCATTGCTGTCTGCTTCACAACCCCTATTGCTGCTCGCTTTCTTCACCTGCGTGCTTGTTGCTTCACCTGCTCATCTGTACATGTATCAACTCTTCTCACCCATTGCTTGCCCACCATCATCTGTGTTATGTTGATGTCAATTGTGTTGTTTTTTTTGTTTTTGTTTCGCTATATTCTCTGTCTTTTTCTCTCTGTGCATGTGCTTCTTTTTTGCTTCTGTGGCTAATCATTAATGCCACTGGTCTGTAATCTGATGTGTTCACTTGTTATTTTTTATGTGGCTTTTCTGCTATTGTTGTTGTCTCTCTTTCTTATATTTTCTTGTAATCTGACAAATATGTCATGTATTTGTAATCCAGTGTTTTTTAGTGTTTTTTTTGAGTCTCAGTCTGATACTGATAGGCTAGTAGGGGGCATGTGCCAACTCCCTCCCAAAAAAGCCAAATATTGCAGAGAAAAAGGCAAAAAAACAAACAATTTTTTGATGCCAACTGCCTTTAAAAGAGCCAATTTTGTGAAATTTGGCGTCAAAAATGCCAGTCTAGCAACCCTGACACAGTGCTAGCTTTCATTTGGTTCCACAGGAAAACTGTGAATAATAATGACAATTGAATGTCATCGTCATGCTGATGCTTGATTGACTGTGGGTTGTTGTTTAGATGAAAAAAGGAAAGCATACATTTGAATTAACAAAAAGATATTTCAAAAATTTAATCAACACAGGAAAGAGATCATAATAAATGTATGTACCCACAAACTCTGCAATGATTGGGGTAAAAGCACCAGGAGACGATCTCAAAACTCTATGCAAACTTTTTTCATTCTCAGAAACAGTTGCGTAGCAACACATTATCACGAATCATGCACACTGTACGAAGAGCACGCATCGTTGCTCGCGAGCCCAGCGTCAGAAGCGGCCACCAGAATTGGCCATGGAACCGGAGTAACGAAGTCGACTCCGGATGGATTCTGTGTTTTCCTTTCGAATCGAGAAACGGAGTCAAAATTTTGTGAAAAACCGCACCAGGATACGGAGTCACTTTTCAGTATCGATAGAAACAGGAGTCGCCCAGAGATGACCATGGATCCGGAATGCCGCAGTCGACTCAGCAGGATACTGCGTTTATCTTTCGGATCCAGCCGCAGTCAAAAATTTGTAAAAAACGGACCCGGATTCCGAGTCACTTTTCAATGTTGGGCAGTAGCGGGAGTCTGTGTGGTCATTTCTTGTAAAAACATAGGAAAATTTCGGTTGGATCGATGGTGGTAGCCAGGCGCGCAACCAGGGGGGGGCATTTGCCCCCTTCGAAATTTTCAAAACATCGCATAGCAATTCTTACATTTGTAGAAACTTTCAAACAATAAAGATTAAATTTTATATTCTTTTTTAAATTTTATATATAAATTCTTAAGAAATCTTATTGGAATTTTTCTTTGTTCTATTGGTAAATTATCTCCTTATATGATTTATCTGGAGATATGTTATCTGATCGAAAATTTCGTAGATGATTGGTATTTAACCAGAAATATGCTGGAAGTGACAAAACGTGGGAGATAGTTTAAAATGTTCGTCTTTCTAAGGCGTTTTTTCTTTATTTGTTCGTGTACAATTTTTTTTAGACAGGCCTCAATTTGCCTTCATGAAATTTTATAGCATTAGGGTACTGTTGAACTGTGCAAATTGCTGAAACTTTCAAATTGATGAGAAATCTTGACATAATATTAATAGTTTGTGCTTCGTCAAACCGCTTGTTCTTCTTAGACCTTTTGATTATTTTTGTTAGGGACAAAGCAGATCACCATTATTAACGTGGTACATTAGGCCTACTTTAAAAAACGTTGTTTAGCTGCATTTTCGCTTCGAAACCGGATAGTTTTTAACTAAATTAAGGTTGAGGACTGTTTCACGTTTCAGTGTCATTCTGGGTTGATCCCAGTACCACCGTTTCGCCAAAAGTTATAGNAAAGNGTCACATGAGTTCTAGTCAAGGGTTGAACACACTTACCTACAAGATCGCTTTGGCTCCAAATGACGTTGTACAAGACCCTGACTTCTGCAACCAGTGCAAGTCCTGAAAGCTCATAGCTAGCCTTAAACGTGCTTCTAAAAACTTTCACACAACTCATGGATTCCAGAAAAGGCCATTTTTCCCCAAACACACCTGATCTGTTATGCGTCAAAGGCGCAAGACAGCTGTGTTGCGATCGGAAATGCCGAGCGGCATATGCGCAAAGCTTCGCACTGTGGCAGCAAGCAATAATAGAGTTCACATGCCATGATCACTTTATAATTGCTTGTTTGCGCCACATATATGTATGGTGTTGTTCTTCACGCACATCCCGTTCGTGGTGAATCACACAATCAACGCAGCGCTATCGGAGAGGTTGCAACAACATCCCCTCCTTTTTACAACGAACCGCACCGATCGCACGTTCTTTGTGTGAAGGCTGAACTCCGCACG
>JGI24159J19872_10006719_pt1 | contig 15038 bp, 16 predicted proteins | sample Ectturendosymbi4_FD_19872 | JGI IMG/M metagenome (IMG submission 19872) | reverse complement strand
TTTGTGAATTTAGTCAGGTTTTCTAAGAATTTTATGTCACAATATTGTTTTTTGTCAGTTTCGCAAATTCCAGTAGAATAGGCTTATATTCCAAATGATTCTCTTCATTTGTTTGCCACTTGCTCAACATCACGTCTTTTCATTAGCAGGTTTTTTTTATTAATGAAGTATAAGCCGAAACATTTAAGGATTTTTTTGCTTATGCTTCAAAAATGGAAAGAATCCATGATTGCTCTACTAGAAAAGCTTCGCTATCAATACGTAGAAAATTCCAAGATTCCCTGGAAGAAATTGATAAGTGTTCCACATCGGCTTACAAGTTTAATAGCACAATATCAACGTAGTTGAATTTAGCTTCTTAAATTCTCAAAACGATATTGTAGACAGTTCATGACTTCGTGCAATGTTACCAGGGATTGTGAAGGATGGTAGCTTGTTACTGAAAGTCTCACTCCACAAGTTTGAATTCTGACTCAAAATTTATGCCCAGGAACGCCGGGGAGTGGAAGGGCAGAGGGAGGATGTCGAAAACGTAAAGCAGGGGTGGGAAACCTGCGGCACTATTGAACATTTAATGTGGTGCGCATCAGAATTTTGGTTTGGTTTCCCAGATTAGAACACAGCATCGCGTCAAAACGAAATTCCGTGATAAGCAGATACTTAGACAGTAAGTCAAGAAAAGTCTCTCTCGCAGTATTTGCTGATTACATTACCTTAAACTTAATCAAATGGGAACGTACTTGGACTTGAGAAATCTGTCAACAGTGAGTTAACCAGTATCGTAGCTTGGATGCAAGCAAACAAATTAACGATCAACTTCAAAGTGACCAATTTTATTCTCTTTTGTGATAAATGCCAAAGACACAGTATGAATATAGTCTGTTCTCAACAAAACATCTCCCAAGTAGATCCTGTTAAATACTTAGGGATCCTTATTGACTCCAAACTTACGCGGATCTCCTACTTGGAAAACTTTGGTTAAAGATCGCTAGTGGAGCCAGCGTTTTATTTAAACTCCAACCTTCTTCGGATGTGCGTTTGTTAGAATGGTTTATTTTCTCTGGTTTACTCCCATGTAAATTACGGTATTTTAAATTGGGCTACAGCCACTTGGTTAAGTATTGCTGATTTAGTAAATTAAAGAGCTATCCGTAGTTTACTCAAAGTTAATCGTAGAGAGCGTATTCCACTCAGAGATCTATTTTATTCAGCACGGATACTACAGATCAAGGATATCTATAATTATGGGTGTGCAGACAATTGAGACCAATTCATTTGAGACAATTCATTTGAGACCACTTCATTTGAGACCACGACATTTGAGACCACATTCAGATGAGACCTGTTCATTTGAGACCACATTCATATGAGACCTGTTCATTTGAGTAATTGTGTTCTTGTTTATGTCTCCACCGTCTCTGCAGATAGATGTCTAAAATTCTGTACGTTGTGAATCGTCTTCTACGAGCTGTTCAACTTGTATTCGCGGGGGAGAATGACTCGAAGACCTTGCGCTCATTCACCTCTCCTGATATCTGATTTTTTTAAGATATTAAAGAAAAATGTCTGTTTGTCGCACCTTTAGTGACCTCTCCTTATTATCCACAAGTTAAATAAAAAATTGTGTGTACTTGCGTTGTTTATCATAGGATGGAATTAGAAAGTTGTTGCAGCCGCCCGTAATAGTAAATAGGCTCCCCCTGATCTAGCTAGAACATCAGTTGAACTGAAAAAATCAGCTGCGCTGTGAACATTTATTAATTTACTAGGGGTTACTTCGTTGTCGTGCTCCATAGTCAAAACTAAAAACTGTTGTCTGTCGAAATGACCAATGCATATACTGTGCGTAACGGCGGTACTTTTTACGTGTTCAACTGCGATTTAGAACCGGAGAATAAGAGATAAATATTTTAATTTGTTTGGATACTTGCAGGGCCGCAGTAAGTTCGGCGAGGTCGATATAGTATGAAAGCACTTATGTTGCTGTTTGTAAAAAAAGGACACTTACACCTCATCGCCTCCATTTCAAAGAGCGAGAAAGTCAACACCCAGCGCTGTGATGTCCCTGGTGGTAACAACCATCACTGGCAATGGCTGACCGAGCAACACTGTTGTTTGGCATGAAAGCATGCATGACACTATTAAAACCACGGGGCCAGCTGTGAAGACGAAAGTCCCCGAACTTACCGCGTTTGTCTCATGATACTTCGCTAGTTTTCATGTAAAAATAGCCATGCGCAGCATTATTTGATTATGACGCATGAAAGTGAATTGGTATCTAACTTGTTTTCTCACAGATCAATTCTCTTCGAGAAACTGTTGCCAGATTGGAACGCGAGAAGTTGAGACGACCAGCTCCAGGTGGCCAGGATCTTGAACCGAACGGCGCTTCGAACAGCGCGCAAGCCATAACGAATTACATTCGGGATATAGAAAATCTCAGCCAGTGAGTATCGCGACTGTTTTCGACTGTTTTCTGCTAAGCTTGGCGTCGACTGTTTTTTGCTAAGCTTGGCAAAATTACTTTAATGGCAGCACATTCCAAGATCACTGTACTCAACGCAAACTTTAGCGTCGTTTGTAGCACTACGTTGCTTGTAATGTTTGCTTTCAGTTGCTGAAAATCCTACGAACAAAATCCATGACGTTTTTTTTTCAAGACATAAATAAACGAAAAAAACGTTGTTCTTTCCATCGCAGCCGACTTCATCAACTTGGCGAAGAAAACAACGAATTGCGGAGGTTAAACGCTTTGCCACGCGATCGCATCGCATCTGAAATGGAAGTGAAGAATAAACATCTTGAGGAAAAGCTGGAAGTGTTGCAAAAGGAAATCTTGACCGCCGGTTCGTGTCCACTGACTGAAACTCGTTTCGTCATGCGCGGCATCAATGACGTCTGGACTCGACTTCGTTTATTCTTCGTTCGCGTGTTTAAATCAGTGGTTGCTTAAGTGATGATAATAATTATTCGTTGTGATTGAAAAGCTTTTCTTAACATCACCACTACCCTTTAAACTTGCTAAGCGCAGAAAAAAGTATTGAGGTAGCAAAATGCCACGGAAGCAGATTAGAGTTGCACAAATAAAACGCGGCTCGAATGTAAGAGCTGTCTGTACCAATCTTCGTGATGTTGCAATCTGCGGATGTAGGTCTACGTCAAGAAACAGATCAAACTCTCGAAGAACAGTTCCGTGAACGTGAAAACAGACTCCAAGCTCGAGTCTTGAAACTGGCGTCGGATAACACGGAGATGCAGTTCGAACTGGAAATCGTTAAGAAAGACGTGCCACGATTGAAGGTGGATGCAGTTTGTTCAGAATTCATGTGTTATGTTTGAACGTGCTGTGTTAACATACTTTTGCATTTCTTGCAATCTCATTTCCGTACTTTCTCTTGACCAGGAACGTGTTGAACACCAGCAGCAATACATCGATTTGTTGCAATCCGAGAAACGCGACCTTGAGCAAAGGTTAGAGAAGACAAGGTCGCAGTCGCAACACAAAGTAGGTTTTTGCTTCGCAGTTTCACCGCTGAAGCTCGAGTTGATTGTTGACGTAGCGTGTCACGTGCTTTCGTGATCAATCTGATCACGTGATCAATTCAATCTGACTTGTGTTCTGGCAACTGCATCGCGCGTCTTAGCTGCTCCGTCGTTCTCGTCCTGTCCAGTCGCTGGACCAGATGCGTGTTGAGGAAATTTTTTCAACTGCTGCGCGAGGCGGCACTTATCGTTGCGTTACAAACACCCGATTTACAGAACGAAACACAGCAAATGCGCTTCGATTATTATTAAGACGTTGCAGGCAAAAGATGTTGTGCATTGTGTACATCACTGCTTTGCTGGTAGAGTTTTCCGCGTTATCAGATGGAACAGCTGCCAACTAAGACCTCTGCATTTCAGGCAACCGGCGCCAGCGGAAAATCGGTTACAGAACTTGAAAAGACGGTGGCTTTGATGAAAAAAGTTGTCGAACGAGTGCAGAGAGAAAACGAACAACTTAAAAAAGCACCGGGAGTTGTGTCTAACCAGGTCATGGAACAACTCAAGTCGGAAAACCAGGTTCTCAAGGTACAAGAATAGTTGCAAAGTCAAATCATGGCCATCTGTGCTCATTTGCCGTTCTTCCTTCATCACTCTCCCTTTCAGCGATATACTTGCAAAACTGTCGTTTCTCTCTTCGTTCGCAATCTTATGCGTATTCTGCTCTGAAAATGATTGGCTACGTCCCTAACGAGTACGGCGGAAATGTTGATGATCAGCCCTTGTTGTTAGGCCTTTCACCGTTGGTATAAGTCAGCTATGTCCAACCCGAGGCCCTGGGGCCACATGCGGCCCAGTCGAAAGTTTTGTGCGGCCCAGTTTAGGTTTTCGCTGTAGCAATACTGACAACCTGACCTTATTTCGATAATCTTGAATTTCACGATTTTGATGCAGGTTGTCCTCAGTGCCACTTTATCGCGTCTGTTGCCATGACAGTTAGGATTCGAACGCTTTCAGTACATCCAAAGATCAAAGTAAGCCATTCAATGTGCGGCCCTCATTAATATGTTATTCAGTCTGCGGCCCTGGCTAAGATAGTGAGATAATTTTTGGCTCAGTAAGCCATTTGGACATAGCTGGTACAAGTGATCGAAAACTAACTTCTGTCAATATAATCGTGTGTAATGAGGTAAAATCTGCCGCCACATACCCGGCCCATAAATTGGAACAAGAGTTAGTATGGACAATTCAACTAGATCTCCAGCGTAGTTGCGATCGGTGTAGCAGCGCAATGGTTTGTGGGCAGTGACGTATGCGGATGTGAGTTGACATGGATGAGAACCGAGCAAATGCTTCGTAAGCAGGAGCTAACCTTGAAACGCACCAAAAGTAACAGTGTTGCTTCCCACTTGGGGTAAACAAAGTTTTGGGAGGATGTATGTCTCCTCGTGCCTCTCTTAGACACCCTTCTGATCTAGTTCAATCGCCAAGAGTCATTTAGTCATTAGCATTGCAATCGAAATAATGTTTTGTAATGTGTTTCAAGTTCAGTGGAGAGGACTATACGATTTCTACCGTCCCGTGGTCACTTCACGCTTCACTGCGCAATTTCTCAGCGACTTGGAGTAAAAGCCGATCACTAATAAAACCTGGCGTTTGGTAGACTGTTGGGACAAATAAAACCTTCCTATTCCTTAGTGGGATATTGGTGCAAAAATGCACAGGCCTACGCGGTTTCACTTGTTTGAATGTCTTGTATGTTGAACGCAAAGCGAGCTGTAATCTTGCACTGATTTCCACAGTCATCTGCATCGCTTTGATGCGAACGTCTGGAAAAGATAGTAAGGTTTCAATCAGTATCCTCTTACAAAGGGTGGCATGCAACCTCGCACGTGCGATCAATTCTTCGCCGTCTTTTCCAGAATCGCATCAACGAGATGACGCAGCAAGTCGGTGGCCAACTGAGTATGAGGTATGAAAGCAAGACACAGTCCGTGGAGAGGCTCGTAAGGGAGAACGAGAGAATACGGAAAGAAATGGAAAAACAAACAGCAACTCGTGATAAACTGAAAAACACAAACAGCGCGTTGCAGGTACAGCAAATATTTTTTTGCGTCTGCGTTATGTTTCATGTTTTGAAACAACATGAATCGGTACTGGTTGTGGTGCATTACACTGACAGGACAGTGCAGTAGATGGCTCGGTATACGTTCCTTCTGATTTAGATTCATTCGGTGGAACCTATTCTTCACAGCATGCCCGCTTGAACTGCTTGATTTCCCATACAAAAAAATCATTTCAACGCGGGAGCTTTGCTTTCGTTGTTTTTTCCCTCTGTCTGGTGCGAGCATGAAAACTTGTACAAGAAAAACTTGTATTCATTAATAACCTGTGACTTATCTGCTCTTGGAACAACGCATAGTCAAAACATGCATCACGCAGCAACAAAAACAGCCAGCGCCTACATGTGCTGTCGACGACGAACGCTTGGGAAAAATTGAAGGTTTTCATTGACCAGCGAGCTCAGTGTGTACCGGTCGTTTGTTGGTTGCGTGGCAACCATTTTCAAAATCGTTTCGCTTGCATCGACAGACGGAAAGGGATAATCTTGTAAAAGAATTGGATGACATGAAGAAGAAGCTGACAATTGCGGAGAGCAAAGCTCCGAAAATAGCTGGGAGTGGAAGCAGAGGGTACAACTCAGCGGTCACGAGCAGGTTGTGCTTTTTTGGTCCGAAAATATTACGTTGGTGTCGTCGTTTCGCGAGTGTGGCGAGGCTTGTGAGCTCACTAGCATGCTGGCTTTGCCACATGTTGTTTGCTTCTTGTTCTAATGTTCAGTCTAGTGATTCTTTTACTGTAAAGAAAAAATCTAATCTCCGAAACCAATTCATTGCACTGTTAAAATATTTCATTTCATCCTGTGCTATCACATGCGTGCATTGTCAGCAGAAACAAACATTCCATGCTGCTGGGCATGGTCTGGTAATAACCAGTAGAGGATGGTAAGCAGCACCAATTCACTGCTCAGTTGCCATCCCCTCGTGTACTCTTGGTATACCTAGCACCTAAACTGTGGAAATGCCTTGCTTGACTTAATGATCAAGTTATTTAAGCAGACTTGAAGTGCAACTGTCTATCGCAAAAAGTCGGACTGTCGCACATTGTGTAATACTGGAATGCACTGGATTTTCAAGATTCACGTGAGACGTGATGAAGTTTTGCATTTTTAACAGAATGTTGGAATCTCGTCTGAAAACACTAGAAGTGGAAATGGGAAAGAAAAATGCAGAACTCGAGTATCTTCGCTCGGAAGTGAAAGAGAAAGGCTCCTTGGAAGCGGAACTGCGAAAAGATAACGAAAGACTACATGAACAGGTATGTAGGGGAGCGGAGGGAGCGCCAACTGCTCAAAAGAGTTTTCATGATTGCTGGGAGGTGTGATCATCAACCGTGTCTCTAAATCCGAGTGTCTCAACCTGTAGGCGAGGAAGCATTTTTGGCGGGTCACGGTCTGGTATAATTGAAGTTGAATACTTTTTGCAAGTTGAACCTGTTAAAACCCTAGGACCGCAGGAAGCCACTGTAATCGTTCGGCCATAACTTGCCGACAGATCGCGGTAGAGAGCTATCCAAAACATCAAAAGGTGCGGATTTTCATGTTCTTTCGATTGAAAGAAAAATATTGGGAACATTTGCAGTTGGTTATTTTCGGTCTAGCATGACGTCACGAAGGGGTGCCAGAGCACGTACTGAGGCCCGTGAAAAAACAAGTGTAAATTTACGCGTTTTTTCAGACGAAACTACACGATAATCCGCTCCTTCAGAGCCCTAAAGTGACTGTCTAGCGCGATCGATCGCGGCGAAACATCGGCTCTCTAGCGTTATCAGCGGCTATCGCGGTCCTCGAAATGCAGGTAGCTCTTGTGCTACAAACCTTATAATACGCTCCCTTTTGTCATTATGTGTTACAAATTATTGCCACATAAAATTTTTCACCTAGCGGTACCATGTTGTGCGCAATATGCAGTTACTGAATGAAGGCATTTTGAGGCAGACACTGCGGCTCTTGTTGCCATGAAAACGCAATCTTGAAGCAGGCGTAATGTGGAAGATGACTTGTTCCGTGCATCACCATGTATTGCAGCGTCGAGTCTGTATGCATTCTAACAACAAACATTCTCAACCTTCGCATTGATTGTAGCGCACGGTGCTATTAAAAGTTGTTTTTGTTTCTCCTCTGTGAATGTGCAACACTTGTGGCATTTGAGAAGTTGTACAGTGGTGGGTCACGGACCTTCCGTTTGTTTATTAATTGAGCCACATACGTGGAAAGGTTGAGAATCCCTACTCTTAATTAAGAGATGAGTTACACAATTTAGTTTCTGAAGAGGTTACTTCTGTAACTGGAGCGTGGTTGGACGAATGTGTTTAAACAATTCCATATTTTCACTGTGATTGCACTTGCATATTTAAAGTTCGTGTTGCGTTTGCAGCCTGAGTTTTCTCGTCCTACGTTACTTCTTCGTTGAAGCCAAATGAGGTTTTTCTGTATCTTGTTCAACAGATTGAAATACTAGAGAGGTTTCCTCCCGGAGCAGGAGAATCTGATCCCGTTGTTGTGAGAGAACTGCAGTTGAGTAGGTAAGTCGTCTGTTTGCTGGTCACAATCAACGATTCCATGAACAGCTAAACTTTTAGTTGCATTGCTTTGGCGTGTGGCTTGACTTAGTCCTATTGATCTTCCACATTTGTATAACAATACAATTTTCGTCTACTAAATATTAGGTTGTCTCCGTTAACTTCACCCAACTTTTCTTGTCGTCACTGTGCTTGATTCTCCGATACAGGTTGACTGTAGCTCGGCTGGAAAGCGAGAAGGAGGAGTTGCTTCACGAGATCGAGCTCATGAAGAAGAGAGGTGCTGGTCAAGGCTCACCTGACGACGCACCATCAACTTCGCAACAGGTTTGCTTGACAAAAGTCAACCTGCGGGTCACTTTAGTATTCTCCATAGCTCAGCCCCTTTCCAGAAAAATGTTTTATGAAACAGCAAGAATTTAGCAGAGAACCAAGTTTGAGTGGTTGATGCTGCAGAAATGTAAATAGTGCGGAAAAGGGCAATTTGCTGCAATTTCTTGCGAAATACTAATCCTTGTAAATTACTGTGGATATTGATTGACTACTTTGTTTCACTCTAATCTCCGCACATGGTAGCAAAAATGAACAGTAATATTCCGTTCCTTTACCTCCAACCAACACCATCACTGCACAATACTTGACAGGGTGTAGACTTGTCGGGACGTTCGGAAAGCTTGCGTCTGGCGACCGAAGTCAAGAAGCTCGAAAGAGAGAAGAATAACCTCCAAACAGAGGTTGACCGACTGCAAGGAGAACTGTCGCAGTTTAACGACGACTTCTTTGACGAAATCGAGGATCTCAAATACAATTACGCGGAGGCAGTGAAGCGGAACGTGACGTATGAAGAACAACTGCGTGCGATATCGCGACAGTTCGGTGTATCATTCGACATTCCATCAGCTGATGACTGATGCACTTACTTTGCCGCATAGTCATGGGGCAAGTGGACTTATTCCTTTTTCCACATCGGTGATGCTGATGGCTGGATTCTGTTGTTTTTGCTTGAAACGCAATCTTAACGTTATTCTAAGTAGTTCCTGCTGCTCCTTTTATAAAAAAAACTGTGACATTTGCATGTTGCATTGTTTTAGGTTCATTTCTGCAAACGACTCTCCGTCCCATTGTTTGTTTTTGCAATGAAGTAAGTTACATCACGTAAATTTATTGCCAGACCATCCGGTTTCGCTATTTCAGAAATAGGTCGGTTGTCATTTTTCTACAGTTGTAAATACGTTTTTATATTATTTCTGGAAAGGCCTGTCGAATTCATTATTAAAATGTATGCTCGTTTCAACTTCAGCGAAGTGCCAAGGAATCAGTGTGTTTTCTTAGTTTATATTTATATATCTTCACAGCGATTTTTGCGTCACGCATTTGCGGTGCGTTATCTTCATTTTACTGCTGGAACGTCAATATTTCCATCAATACACAATGTTTTACAACTTGAGTTCTGTTTGTAAGTGCCACGCCTGAGCCTTCAAACGAAAGGCAAGTTTCAACTTCTGCAACCACGCGTCAGTTCTGATGAGGTTCAGTTTTGCGAACATATGTCCCCCAACTGTTCCACCCCCCACCATGAGGAAATTTCCGAAACTGCCTTTGAATCAATAAGCACAACAAAAACATTGCTTGAAAACTTTTTGCCATCAACAATTTGTGGAAAAGGGAGGTATTCTGAAAAAGAAAGGCCTAATATAGAGCAAGCAGCAGAATGCAAATTAAAATCGGTGCTAGAAAACCATTGAGATTCTTGTTTCTCATTACTCAGTCTTGTTTNAACTCACACTACGATACACTATGAAAGATAGGAATCTTATTGTACGAAGCAAGCACTTCACGAGCAAGCTGATTCAAACCAACACAAGGCTACAACATCAATCACGGTTGATAAGTGTGAACTCCACTGTTCCTTAGTGATGATTGTTTTCATGTAAATTGACGCAACAAAAATGTCTTCTCCCTGTTCCACAACCCAATGTTTTACACAAGTTCTATAGCGAAACCACTCCTCGCTTTTTTGGAAAACATTTTCTAGCCTTTCATCTTGTGAATTACCGTTAAAATATCTTGTGAGATAACATCAAAATGTAGAAGTCGGACATTTTACCTGCGACTCCGCAACCCTGGTTTCTGGTGAAGTGCTAGAGTTTGCTTCGTACAATAAGATTCCTGAGTTTCAATGGATTCTATTTGAGTGAGATTGTAGGATGAGGGATTAATAGTCAGGGTCACCGGAGTGGCGGTAGGGCTGAGGGAGCAGTGAAAGTGTCGAGGTCAATGGAAATTTATAAAAAAACAAAAAAGTCGCTACTATTATGTTTGTTTCAGTTCAACAATGTTGACCTCAAAAATAATAACAAATTATAGAAAACCATTCCGAATTTTCTAGGTGAGTGAATAGCTGCAATAAATTTGTTTCAAGTGGTTTTCATAAACCATGAAAGTAACTATGACACTGTTATGAAAAGGCACCTCCGCCACGGTTGCCCCTCTTTTGAAAGGCCAGGGGACAATGCCCCCGTTCTCCGGCGTCCCTGAGTAGAGTTACGTGAAATTGATTTCCTATGAAAAAGTTTGTTGATGAATAAACGGCGTGGCCTTTGGAGACTAGTTACTTGAAACGTTTGTGTTTATACGCAAAACTCGATACGTAACGAACAACAAACATCGCGTGTGATTTGGTTTCATGGAGTGTACTGAAATTCTCAGCACAACAATAATTGTGAAAGCTCATGTAATCTAGACGTGAGCCCACGAAAAACTCATTCATTTCAGTGTTGACGTCGCAAAAGCTTGAACAGCATCCGGAAAGATAGATGAGGCATGAGGATATTAAATAAAATTCTTTCGCTTCGTTTTCGAGAATGTTGTTTTTGTTTCAGTGTATTGATGCAAGCAGCTTGCACGCAGTATGATAGTAAACAACTGATGCAATGATTATACTCTGACAGAAAATTCTACTGATAAAGTTGACATCCAAAGCGTAATGGAAGTTAAACAGTCGAGGCAGAAACTCCGTTCAGGCACGAATTCGAGGACGGTATGTTATAGCCTATATTTGAAGTTTATTATAACATAATGTGATGCAAACAAGCACATACTTTTAACGACTATTGCACACCCATTTACTTGACTTTGCATTAAACCAGGCATTTTTAAGGTGTTTTAGGGACCCGATTTGGGTCCCTAGAATTGAAAATCTGGTCCCTAGAATCAGAGAAAATTATCATCGGGTTCCTAGAATCAAAGAAAATCGGGTTCCTTTAGGTCCATATCGGGTACCTAATATTTTCCTTAAAGAAAAACTGATTAAACTGTTGCTTCGTATGTTTATCGTATATTTGTAGACAATTGAAAGAACATCAAGAAAGACCCATGGCAGAGTCATTACGGCTCAATTGAAAAAAGATGACGACCAAACAATTCTCTTTAGAACTGGCTTAGTTACTATGGCTTTCCAGTCAGAGAAACGCAAAACTTCGGAAGAAAAGTACTTGGAACTGCAGAAGCAGAATGCGGAGTACCTGGAACATATAAAATTTCTTCCTCAAGAGCTGAACATATCCACTGAACTTTCCGATCCAGTGGACGACCATAATCGCCATGAGTGAGCAATATGCTTCTTTTCACCATGACAAAAACATTTCTTCGAGTTCATTTAGAAAGAAATTTTTAAAATATAGAGTTTTTCTCAATTGTCTCCTCTATTTCGTTTTCATTAAGGGCAAACACAGATAGTGATAATCACATACACCAAAAGTAATCTCTTAACTCTGTAACGATTTGGAGGCCATTCAGCAGAATAAAGATTGCATTTAATGCGATATGTCCACAAAATGTTTACTGAAATTCTCTATACAATCCGCCCAGGTTTATTTTTACGCACAGATATTCCTGAATCTTCCATGCAGTTTTTGAGTATCGCTGTCCGCTTGAATAGATAAATTCTTGATTCTGTAATAATTAGAGCAGCAAAATTAAATTGCATTTAGTTTGTATGGCACTTTGGTGCGATTTTTATATTTCAGCAAAACAAGCAATTGTGCCAACCCATTTTAAATACAAAGTTTCACGCTTTTCTGCAGAGTGCAATTCCACGCTTTTCTGTTTGCGCACTGACCACAAGCTGCATGTGTCGAGTACTGGATAAAAAGCTTTGTTTTCATGATATATTTTCGGCAAGAACTGACTCCGAACATTGTTTTGCAACATACTGAAGCGCTCTTTTCGACTCTACGCGAAAAGATAGCTTTTTTGGATTGGAAATCAAATCAGCTTCGGTGTACGGCTAAATGTTTTATTTAGAATGTTTATTGGCCATTTCCATCGCAAGTTATAAAGGTAAACGTGGTGGCTCTTTGCAAATCCACCCAACGGGGGAAAAGTCTGTAAAAAAAGCGAAAGGTGANGTTGTTCGTAGTTAGACCATGATAAGGNATGTTCACCATAAAATAAAAGCAAAAATACTTGTNTGTACAACACAGCATTGTGCTCACATGATACTGTCTTTCTTCATGATTGGAAAAGTGCATGTCTCAGAAATGAACTTGATAATGGNGCGAGCCCTAGGGTGGGTCCAGATGGGACAATTTTCGANAAAAATGCGTCGAAGACCATATATAGGTGATCAGCTCGCCTGGTTTCCCTGTCTGCGAACCAATGTAGGATCCTATGCAGGGAGCTCAGCATTGCGTTCGATTGCAATAGGTGCCCTGTCAGCTGAGGACCAATCTAGTTTTTGCAGGAGCGAGGGCCACTCTCACGACTAAACGACCGTACGTCTTGAGGATACCAAGCCGAAGCAAGGTGGTGTGAACGTTCTCTCCACTTTGTCCGTTGAAGCAGTCCAAATAGGATTGCTTTCCTAGATTCGAATGTAGACCGAACTCACCAATACATGTGAATGTGAAGACAGTGCAACGTATCGAAAAAAAGTTTAGTACGGAACAGTGTGGTCTAACTCAAAGCCCGTGGGCCGCATGTGACGCGTGGACCGAATTTTTAAGGTCAGCGAGCTTTCAGTATTGATTTAATGTTGTGTGTACGTTACAGTAAGTAGTTTTAATTATAACAAGCATAAAATCTTTATCAAAAATATACAATATTAACGGCGTTAGCCTAGACATACAGTAGACTGCAGAGCTTCTGGAAATTGGTTAGCAAAGATAGATTTCCTAAACAGAAAAATTTCATATTAAATCGATGTTTAGAAGCACGCACGTGTACGAGAGTACATTTTCTACGATAAAGCAAGTCAAACATAAAAACAGAAATCGAATGGCAGGCGATACACTTGACGATAGTCTCCAACTCGCTAAAACTAGAATTGGTATTGACACAGGAACGATAGTGTCAAAGAAACCTAGACCATAGGTATCCAACTGAGAGAGATTTGTAAGAAGTTGCTGTTTGCTGTTGTGTACTATTTCAATGATGCACTCGCTTATCTTCCCTTTTTCGTTTCAAATCTTGTGAATCTATTATTTCATACATCATTTTGTTGGAAGTGCCCACAATTTGTCACGTTTTTGTAAAATGGCCTGTACGTCAAAAGCAGTTGGACTGCACGTTGGTATACAATAACGTGGAACAAGCCCGTAACCAGCTTGGAACACCAGGTGTGGCGAAGAGTTTTCTGAGAGTGGCCCAAATTTTTTAAACATTATCCAATAGTTTTGACCTATGCTCAACACATTTTTCCAGGAGGGGCGAAAATTTTGTTGGGGGGCTTCGCCACCCCTGCGCCCTCCATGGTTACGGGCCTGACGTGGAACAGCCGCGTTGAGCGTTAGCAGCCACCAATTGCGGTGATGTAGGTTAACAGAGAATCGTATCAACTGTTCAGCTGTTCACGAACGAATACGTTGCACCAAGTTGCGAAAAGAACATGCCTTATATCGCTGATCAGAAATATCACAAAATATTAAACCACATATGAAACTGCTCTATAACTATACGTGTGGGCTCTGGGCCGTTGTGCAGATTCATGTGTTTTAGTTATCGATTCTGCGGGTACAGTGCAGCTTAAAATCCCTTAGGTCCCGTGTGCGCCAATTTTATTGCCAGATGCCCTGCTACTTTGCTATTCCATAACTTGCCAACCGATTGAGCTAGAGAGCTGTTCAAACCATCTATGGCTTCGGGAAATCTTCCAGTTTAGATTTTTGAAACATTTTTAGTTTCGAGTTTTTTTTTTATGGGTAACGTTATAATTGGGGCATGTTTTCGCGCCTTTTTGGCTGAGGTTTCCTGGCTCTGGGCGCCAACCCAACGAGCCATTTTTGGCTCAAATTTTTTGGGAACTAGGCTATCTTCCGAGTCTTTAGAGCACTTGATTGGCTTGCTAGCATATCAGGAGCAAAAATTATGGATCAAAATCTAAAAATTGGGTAAAAATTCAAGTCCCTCAAAAGATAATCTCGGCCATTTTGGCTAAAGGCCATTACTCGCCAGCCGATTGAGCTCGAGAGATGTTCAAACCTCTAAAGATGGGGAAGTCTTGTAGCTTAAAATAAAGAAAGTTTTAAGTTTTGGATTTCGTTTTTTGTCAATGACGTCACAATAGGAGTATGTATATGCATATTTGGATGACGTCATCAGACCCTGGACGTCAACGCCATGAGCCATTTTTTGACTCGAGTTTTTGTTGAAAACTAGGCTATAATACGCGTCTTTAGAGGGTATTATTGACTTTCTGGCGCTTCTGGTTCCAAAATTATGGCCAAAAAACCCACCCAAATTAATTAGGGAATCCCGCTAATCCTCTAGGGCAGTGGTTCCCAAACTTTTTCTCGTCACGTACATTTGTGGGACAAATCGATTTCCATTAAATAACATCAATGCGTGCTGATTTTTGTTACTTGTGCAGTGTGCACAGACAGTGCTTAAGTTGAAGATATGGGTAGACAAGAATC
>JGI24159J19872_10006718_pt1 | contig 15040 bp, 8 predicted proteins | sample Ectturendosymbi4_FD_19872 | JGI IMG/M metagenome (IMG submission 19872) | reverse complement strand
TTCCATTTTAATTTTCTTCAGTAAAGTCATTCAGAAATCAGATTGCTATTGAGTACTTGCGCAAGTTTGTACTGCTCCCATGCTAAGCAAATCAGAGAAGATCTATGATGAGCTTGAACAGCAAGCAAAAGCCACTTTACCAACTGGCAACCGCAGAACTCTTCCCAAACGAGGCAGGCAAACAGCAAAAATATGACAAAAGCGCGTTTGGGTCTGATACCTTAGATTAGTGGTTCTTAATTGATGCAACCATGCGAAGCTTTATTTCTTAGCTTGATGGTCACTAATTGCTCAGGCGAAAGGTCCTTTTCGACATTCAAATGAAGTAAAAATGAATTAAAGGGTCGTAATGTTCCATGAGAGGTTGTCCGCACTAAGCATTCGATCAGGGGCGTAACGAGGTTAGATGGCGCCCGGGGCATGAAACTGTAGTTTGTCGCCCCTATGTTCGAACCTGAGGTCTTTCTGAAGCAATGTACTGTATTGAAGCAGGTACTTGTGACAATGTTGGGACTTTTTTCGTCCCCCGCAGTCATTTCGTGCGCCCCGCCGTGATGCGGCGCCCCTGTAGTGATTCAGCGCCCAGGGAATTGTGCCTCCCTTGCCCCCCGTCGTTACGCCCCGGCATTCGATACATTAAAAGTGACAAACTTAGGCAAACAAATTGCAATGAATTCTTATATAATTTTGTTATGAGGAAGGCAGGACAAAACCCTTTTAATTGTTTACTGTGTTATGTTCAACCTTACTTGATTCGATGGTTTTAGCTTTTTATTTCTATACGTATTTCAATAATGACAGCATAAGCGAAATTTGAACCAGTTCAGTCGCCACGGTGGGCATTGGTGAGCTCAGCCCTTCCAAACTTAAATATGAAACACTACAGATCAGTAAATATTTTATCAAATTTTCAGAATGTCAAGTCCCCTTGTGTAAATTTAAACCTCCTATTCAGAACTTTCTGGCAACAGTTCTAGTTTTCAAACTTCACATCTCTTCACGCGACAGTTTAGTTGTGTTCGATTCTTACCAGTCTGAAAAAGTAAGAAACACGCGAACCGTGAACCTAACAGTTGCAACCATTTGGGTGCGTTTTAAGTAACGTGTTTTGCTCGTGTGTGTGAGATTTTTACAGCCGTGGTAAGCGAGTTGCAATGTGGTCCTCACGTTGTGCTTTGAAGTCTTTATGCCGCCACACATACTATATAGGTGCAGCGTGTTTGCTTTTTTTTGAACATAGATAAGAAAAAACAGATGTGATTCTCATAAAAAAACGTAGACCATGTGTTGTGTCAAATATTTCAATTGTGGCGATTTCGGTTGGTTTGCCTGTGGTCGTTAATAATCCTGTTCCCGCCAGCCAAGTATGATTTCAACAATTCCGTGCCATTTAACGCTTTTGCGTCGAAGGTAGCAACAAACGCAGTGATCGTGGACACTCCAGTAATGATTTAGAATTTTTGATGACCGTACTTTCAGAGCGTCATTTTCGGATTTTCGCAAATTGATTAACGCTTTCCATTTTCTTCCTCGCAACAATGGAGAGGAGGCCGCACAAGTGGATTAACCTAGGGCCTCGCATCAGTTAATCCGGCCCTGCTTATCGTGCAACTTCACCGTTAATCCACATAGGGAAATGGACAAAACTTTTTCGCCAAGTTACTCTTCAAGTCAAATAAACTATGTGGAAGCGGAAGCGGTAGAATTTTCGCGCTTCCCCTTCCATAGAAAAAGGACCGCTTCCACCGCTTCCGCTTCCAGCTTCCGCTTCCACATCGCTGATTTAAAGTTTAGACCAGAAAAACCGGAGATAATCTCGGTAAGTTTAGCGCTCGCTTGCTCGATCTTAAAAGCTGCTTCAGATTTAATCTCGTTTGGTATATGACATGATGAAGATGGATGGTTTCAGATTCCAATAAATTCGTTCTTATCAGAAGTGAAGGCAGAGTGAGTGTTGGGAAGCAGTTAGTTCTACGCACTGCTTCCACCTATCAGCTTTTAGTGAAAGCACCAAGTTGATTACACTGAAACTGGCTATTAAAATGATGAGGCTGTACAAGTGTACAGCGACCGTCAGGTGCTCTGTGAACGTCGGGATGCAAACCTCAAGGATTAATGAGACTGCCGGTTTTACATATTGTTGTATACCAGGGGTGTGCAACCTTTATTACTGAAGGACCAAACGCAATTAAACAGATTAGACTGCGGGCCGCGCCTTCGTTTCACACAGGCTGTCTAGTACTAGTGACCGGCATAAAAATCCACTTTGCTGTACATTGTTAGTTGAGCTTGGTTAGGTTTTGAAATAGCTCTGTTCAAGGGGCTAATTTGCAACTGGATCGAAAAAGCATGTATCTGCCTAAATGCTTGCTGATATTAAAGGGCCCCATCTGGACTTTTGGGTGGGGGCCAACAGCCTTTCACACGGCTCTGCCTGTTCATAAGTGCTAAATGTCCTACAAAACATTTTCATCATTGTTCAAAACAATTAACATGCATCTGTGCGCCGGTGAGCCCCCCCCATCCGATCTATCTTTTACTTTTTTACTGTTAGCTCTTTGCTTGTAATGTTAGAGCATTTTCATCGCCATTTGTCTCCACTGCCGTATCCCTGTACGACGATGAGTGGATGACGTTATAGTTGGGGCGCCTTAGTGTTTTGCTCCTAGTGTTGATGATATGCTAACACCTATCCTGCAATGCGCTATGACTAACCGTCTTGCTGCTCCTGTGTTAGTCGATTGTGCTTGTGATATGGACCACGAGTCTGCGGCAAATCACTAAAATAAGAATAAAGCTCTAAATCAGGGGTGTATAACCTTTTGCTATTGCCGACCGCATTACTTTTATTTATATGAAGTACGGCCGCCAATGAGTTCGAGTTAAATTTACAAGATACCTTTAATAGGTTTTATCTGGTATTTACGTTTGAACACATTCAAACACAAATTGCGGATTCATTCTATAACTTTTTGTGACATCACCATCCAGATTGTTACGCATAGTGTCGACTGATTTTCTTGCCTTGCGTTTGTTTTGCTTCAATATACGCCAGCGTGGGACCAAATCTTCTATTTTAAATTACATGTGGACGGCAGCAAATTTCATTATCGAAGGCCGCAGGTTGTGCACCGTTGCTCTAAATCAGTGGTTCCCAAACTGGGGTAAATTACCCTCTGGGTCAGTGCCGTGCGCAGAAAATTTCCGAGCGGGGGGCCAAGTTTCGTCACAATAGTGTGACGTCACAAATCAACTTTAGCGGAAGTGCCGAAGGCACGACCATTCTAGGGGCGTCCGGGGGCATGCCCCCGGGAAAATTTTGCAAAATTACACCTAAAAATACGCAGTTTTGTGCATTCTGGAAACAAGTTTCAGTATAATGCTTTTACGAGACTTATTAGCCGGTGAGACAGAAAACTGAACTTTTATTGTCTGAGGCTCATGAAATAAACCTATATGCGTGCTTGGATGTTATAAGTTTTAGACATGTATCGCTTATCAAAGACGATTATTGAAGTTTGTGGGCTCAAATCTCACGCCAGCCGAAGGTTTTTCTGGTGTTCATTGTTGCCTGTGTTAAGTTACTTAACAGCCACGTGTGGAGCAATTTTGTCAGTGTAAGAATGAAATCGTAAATTAAGATCATGCAGAGGACACGTACAGTAGTCATAAAAAAATATGCGTAGCCTAGTGCATATATCAGTGACCAGAAAACAAAGTCAGTTTATTTTAAATTGAGGCCCTTGCCCCCAATAGTTACACCACTGCCGAATACTGTTTATACATTTCTTCATTTTTAGTGTCTGAGGGGGGGCATGGCACAGTGCCCCCCTCGTATGTTAGTGCCCAGGGGTAATATGCGATTCTTCGAGGGGTAATGTGGAACTAAAACCACAATGTTCTTCTAATTCTATCTGTATTTTGAGTGATCACTGCCAAATATTGTGTGGGTAATAAGACATAATCGCTACCTTGATTTGGGTAATGGCTCCCGTGAATTTTTGAATTGCCCCCGTGAATTTTTGAAAAACAATCATTTTGCCACCCCCGCCCCTCGTAAATAACACAACAAGAAGTTACAATCACTTTACCCTTCCGGAAATAGCACAACAACAAGTTACAATCTATTTTCCCCCTCCAAAAATATCAGCTGGTCGCGGTCTTGTACAGAAATCTGTCAAAATCATCTTTAAATCTGCCAAAACGACATACAGCACAAATTTAATTGGCCAAAAAATGGAATGGAGTTGAAAAAAGGCCAGAAATTACCAATTTGACCTCAAAAAAGCTAAATATGGCAAGTTGGCAACACTGCTATTAGCTTTCCCTGCAAATGCTTTGCTAATTGCTATGGTTTTCTTTTTTCTCCTGGTAGTTGTCACGTGGTTCATGTATCACATTTTCCCGCCATGTCTTCATTTTACCGCGAAAATTTCGAAGAAATCTGTGTTCCAATCCATGAGGCTTTGTTGGCGGGCGGCTGAAGATTTTAGTCTCTGCGCAGTGTGCGTCTGAAACGGCAATTTGTCACGACGATGGAATAAATTCTTGGATTCCTGAAGTATCAGTTCAAAACGCAAATTTCTGTGGTTAGTCTGACAACGAAACCTTGCAGCAATGCTAACAGACCTTGCGTTTACAACTGTATCTAGCTACCATGGCACTTTTTTAGAAAAAAGTTAAGGTTGTTGAAGAGGTTGAGATATCATAGAGCTTACCACTTGAAAAAGCAGACTCGTTATTGAATGCACATTTGTTCATTGTTGGCAAGGCTTTGGAGGAGAGCTTCTAAATATACTGTATATGATTGATGAAATCAATGTATGTTTGGATGGATGTTTTTGGCACATGTGTATTTCGGGTATATGTTACTAACATAAATCTTGTTTTTCCTTGCAGAGATGCGTAGCCAGCTGCCACATGATTTGGCGCATGGTCAGGGAATCACCACAAACAGAAAGCACATTCAGACTTCATGTAGTATGGAGTGAACATAAACTAACACTAGTAACAGTGCTAGTAACACTAACAGAGTTATTTAAGCTGGTGGTCTCTCTGCTAGCATAGAGAGCTAGATAGCGTTATGGTTACAATTTTAGGTTTAAGGTTGACATAAGTTATTCAGTATTCTTTGACAGATTAAACTATGTTAGTGTAGTCACCAGTTACCATGTTTTGTTCATTTGAGTTGCTTTTTAAATGAAATGTTAGGATTTTCAATGTTAACCAAGGTTATGGGCACTGAAACCGGCATGAAATCCTGAACCTTAACTGCAAGTAGCATTTAATTATGCCCTGAGTCATATTATGACCATGAAATGAATCGTGAGCAGCATCATAACTGTTCTGCTTGGTTTTTATATTCGGAGATGAGATAGATTTCACTTTGTCCACTTTCGGCTATGCAGCCATTGCTGATGGGTAATCTCTACCAATGCTTGGGTTTTTTATTTTGTTGTGACTGTAAACAGCTCCAACAGAAGAGTTGGCTTTTTTGAGTATGCGTAGCGAGGCACCTAGCCACTGCCTTTGTTTAAACTTTGTAATGCACTGGGTTTGGAATATTGAATGCTTGTAATATTCAAAGGTTTGTTGACTTTTCCTTTTGAAAAGAGAAGTGTATCTGCTAATTCATATTGCAATTCAAAAAGTTTTTTTGGTAGAATTAATCAGTTAAAGAAACCTTGAGATTCATCATTCTCTATTCATTTCATATGATGAAATTTGGTGGCTGAAACAAAAGTTAATTTTTTTTCAGATGGATTTGTGTGACAAACTGCATAGAAAAATGCAAGTTTGCAGTTTGCAAGGGCCATCTGAAAATAGTTGAGTTTCACCTGTCCAGAAGGTAATCTTATCCAATGATCAGCTCAATAGCTGTCAATATTATTTTAACATTTGTGTCTTCATAGCTTTTTAAAACGATGAAATTCGGAGTACAAAAACAGAGATAGACATCTTGGTTTTGACAATGAAATGCAAGTTTGCTTGATGTCATTAGAGCCTTTCATCAGTGTGATTTTCTCGTAAAAGCAAGTGCAACGAATTATTACATTAAAAAATTAAATTCTGAAACATGTACTGTATTATTTGCATGAGTTATGCCAAAAATGTTTAAAATAGTAGTGTGCCACATTGCTGCAGTATTAACTCTTTGGTGTCCGGCTGCTTTCAGGGATTTTAAAAAAAAAAAAACGCCTAAACGCACGTGGCTTTTCTTGGGAATGTCTCTGGTCCGGTATGCTCTACAGACCTGGTAAAAGTCTCAAAAGATGCAGCAAGTCTTCTAGACTGCACTCGAAAAAAAAATTTCTTGCTTGGTGAGTGCGTTTTTTTGTGAGTGACATCATAAGTGGAGGACTTTTAGGCTACCTTGGTCCACTTTGCCTAGCTCTGGGCGCCAACCGTTAGGTGGTAGTATTTCGCTGAAGTTTTTACTGGAAACTAGGCTACAATCCGAGTCTTTTGATACTTTGCATGACCTGCTGACGTTTCAGGTTCAAAAGTTGTGATGTAAGTTAATAAAAATATTTGACTAATTAGATAATTAATTAATTTGTTTATTTAAGATCATAACTTTTGAACCAGAAACGTTAGAAAGTCGATGAAAGGCTTAAAAGACTTGGACTCGAGCCTGGTTTACAATTAAAACTTCAGCGAAACACTTTGGCCTAGCGTTTGGGCCCTAGGCCAGACAACACAAGCCCAAATGACCCCAAAACTACTTCACTTACGACGTCAGTCACAAAAAATCTGCAACCCCCAACCCAAAAATTTTTTTCAAGTGTAATCTACTAGACTGGCTAATCCGTTTGAGCCCTTGAACAGCTCTCTAGCGCAATTGGCGGAGGAGCTTTTTTTTTCAAAATTTTTTCATGTTCACAGTGCTATATTAGCACTGTAAACTTGATGTGTGCTACAAAATAAAATATTATGCAATTTGATATGCATGTAATCTCTCACAGTTAGACATATTGCTTCTTCAAAATTTTTGCAAACTCTAAAAGCATTGTTTTGTTTTTCTGCTCAGATTTAACTGTGTTGGTCTCTCTCATTAACCATTTCTGAATCTAAAATCATGTTTGAAGCAAGGCTTGTTCAAGGTAGCTTGTTGAAGAAGGTGCAAGAAGCGTTAAAAGAAGTTGTTACTGAAGCATCATGGGATTGCACCTCATCTGGCATCAGCCTGCAAGCTATGGATGGATCTCATGTGTCACTTGTACAACTCACACTGCGTGCAGATGGATTTGAAAAGTACAGATGTGATCGAACATTAGCTATGGGTATTAATATGTCAAGCATGTCAAAAATTCTTAGATGTGCTGGCAATGAAGATGTTATTACTCTTAGAGCTGATGACACCAGTGACAGGCTGGAGTTGATGTTTGAATCTCCAAAAGGAGAGAAGATCTCTAATTATGAAATGAAGTTGATGGATTTAGATTGTGAACAACTTGGTATTCCAGAGCAAGAATACAGTTGTTCAATCAAAATGCCATCTCATGAGTTTGCACGTATTTGTCGTGATCTTAGTCAGATTGGTGAATGTGTTGTCATTACTTGCACAAAAGATGGTGTTCAGTTTTCTGCTAAAGGAGACATGGGAAGTGGCACCGTGAAACTTTCACAAAACCTTGGTGCTGAAAAAGAAGATGATCAAGTTACAATTGAAATGACTGAGCCAGTGCAGCTGACATTTTCCATCAAATACCTTAATATGTTTACAAAAGCTACTTCCTTATCTGGATCTGTAACCCTTTCTATGTCTAATGATATCCCATTGGTTGTTGAATATAAAGTTGAAGACATGGGCCACATTAAGTATTTCTTGGCTCCCAAAATAGAAGACGAAGATAATGCTGATTGATTTTTTGTTTGTTTTTTTGCATTACATTTGCAAGCGCATCTCTATGTTGATCTTTCATTGAAAATAGCAGTTCCTATTTTAGGGATGATGGTACCTGGGTTTGATGCTCCAAATTAAAACAGTAGTCCTACTTACTAGGCTGTTTATTTCCATGTTATATCTTTGGCAGGATAGTTGGTGTAAAGTTTGATTTAAAAATTAGAACTCGAATTTCGCTGCCATAATGATTAGACTATGTTGGTAGAGCACCTTCCACTGGTATATAATGCGTAAAACAAACTCAATAAACATCTAACACAGTTACTTCTGGGTTTATTTACTTGTAAATTGGTGTGTATTTTCATTGTACAACCTAAAAGTAGTGCTGTCTTTTCGGTGGATTAACGCTAGTCAGTCACTGACTTGACAGTGATTTAAAGAAAGTTTGGATGTTGAAAAAAACATCTTTCAATTGACTTTGTGTTTTTGGTCTTGTGATATTTGAAATAATGTGAAATTAACGCAATGTGTATATTGTATTTTTAGTCAACATGAAAAAGTTGGTTATATTGGGTTTGGTCTTATTTTTGCTGATTGAATATTCATATGTTAGTGCCACTCTTTCACAGTCCAAGAAAAAGAAGACCAAGGACAAACAAGCTAAGGTAGTTCATGAAGATGATTGTTATTACTGCAGTAGCTGATTTATTGTTACATACAGAAGTGAAAATTTCTTTAATCATTTGGTCTGATGTGAGGTTGCAAAATTGTTATTAGTTTATGAATTATCACTAAAAATGCTGTCATATCCTACCAGCACTTGCTTTTAATACAGGGTATGTTCAACATGACAAGAGATTGTACCACAGTAGGCCAAGGTTAAAAAGTGAAGTATTTATTGCATTTGCACAAAACTTTCTCGATGTAATTGACAAAAGTATTTCGTATGTTCAGATATGCTAGGGTTAAACAGTAGTTGCCAACCATTCTAGCTTGCTGGCTGAATTTTCTGCAAATAAGATCTTTTGATTACCGATGTAATACCAGAAATTCAGTTATGAAAATAGACATTGAATGATATTTGGTCACTCTTTGACTAAGAGTCAATGGACTAGGCTAAATTTTGTAAAACATGTCTTCAAACAACTGGTTAAATGTGTTGGGAGAAACAATAATTTATGTAATTTTGCAAACTTCTATGTTTTGCTAGTGTCAATGACTTTATGCAACAAGCACAGCCCAAGTACAGTGGAAACCGCTTAATAGAGCACCCTCGGGAATAGCAAAATCTGCTCTAATAAATGGTTGTTGCTCTTTTATCTGATGAGAACTTTTTACAATAAAAATAGGGTGTCATTCACACTAGGGGTTCACCAATACACATCAATATCAGGGTACTGTATTTTATTCTTGTTGTGAGCACTGTACACAGTATTGTAAAAAGAAAAGTTACTGCATTTTTGTCAATGTATTGCACAGTAGCTGTCGTGGTGGACACTGTTCACTCTTGCCCCTCTTCAGCACAAAAGAACTGGTCGATTTTTGATTGTTTTACTTCATTTTTGCACTAACTATGTGCAAGCCATTGTGCTGCTACATGTGTAACTGCTCTAATAAGTGAATAATTTATAAGAGGAAAAAGATAGATCATTTTTTTCTCAACCGAAACTGCTTGAATAAGCGGTTTGCTCTATAAACCGATGCTCTATTAAGCGGTTTCCACTGTATTTCAAAATACCTAATATTGGTTTCTATGTAATTCTAGCTTGCTGTCCTAGTACATGACTTGATGCAAACCAGATTTACCTCTTGAAATATAAGGGTGTTAGCATTTCATGCAAACTATTTCTATGGTGGCCAAATGCACAATATGCGGCAGTTATTTTTATCTTTGGCAAATAGAACTGAATTGGTGTTATTGAAATAGCTCAAGTGGCTTTGACACTGTCATTATTAACCAGGTGATCTGTCTAGAAAAAATATGCTGAGTACCAGTGAGTTGGCAACTGTTATATACGTCAAATGGTCATGAAGTTGGGAATACATCAAATGCAGCTGGCATCATCATGAACACATCAAAGTGACTGTAGTTGCTGCATCAAATGAGGTTGCTTTCATTGCAATTAAGAAACTGCTCTATGTCACCCAGCAATTAACTAGATAGTGTCACCATTAAACGTTTTATCGTACATTAGCAGCATCATTCCATGCCAGTTCACACTGTTGTAATCTGACCTTAACCAATGCCAAATTATGTAATTTGGCAGATCTAGTGCCTGATGGAAATTTAGTGAAGTCTCCAAAATATTGTAAATGGCCTTAAGACTGGGGTGCAAAAATGTGGGCTCACACTGCGCAACCAAAAACCTGTAGTAGCAGAGTTTGCAGTTATGCTTTTGACATATTCTTTTTGCTCATTAATCTTATCTCATTCCCGCACTACATAGGTTACTAACCTTTTTTAAAGCTGGCACCCCTTTCATAAAAATTAAACTGGCATTCGCACCCCTTCATTTCAAAAATGTAGAAATCACAATAACAGTCTGTTTTTGCAGTATCTTCATTTTATGAAGTCTACTTGCAATATGTAGGCTTAACTGACAACACAACAGAAAACACTCAGCCGTATTATGTAACTTTGATACCTTACTGCTCATTAGGAACAAACCTGGTGGCTTTTCTGTTGCTGCTTCTCTGAAATTATCTGCTCATGCCTTGGCACAAAATTACTCAGAGCCACGCGCAAATTGTTCAAGGGGTTGAAATGGTTCTGAAACTTGTTTTTCAAAGGAAGTGGAGAGGAAAATCCATATTCACATGAATATGTTGTTGCAAAGGGCACTAGAAGAGACAGGGCTTTTGTATACAATTTCTAGTAACTCTGCATGGTTGAAATCCAGCTTTCGGGTTCTGTAGCAACAAATCTTGCAACAATTGCGTCATAAACATGTAAACAGCACAATGTGCTTACAATTGCATGACCGGCCATCTCCAGCGTGGTAACTGCAACATGAAGCAGATATAGCAAGGCATGCATTTAGCATTTCAAATTAGTAATGTTAGCTGAAATAATTAGGCTGGGTAATGTTCTTTTGAGTAATAGGACATGAATAAATTTTGGTTAGTTTGAAAAAATGCATTCAAGAACATCCAAACTCTCACCCTCAAATCACATTTCGGACCCCTGAAAAATCTCGTTTCAGACTTCCAGGGGTCTGAGAATTCCTAGTTGGAAACTACTGCTGCAAAATGACATCTTGACTCCAAGATTGAGATACATGGAACACAGTATAGATGTCCGTTCAGTTGTTTACATTGTATACTTCATGCATATGAATGCTGTATGGCAAAGCTTATATGGGTGCATCATTAAAATTTCTGTGCGCTACTAAAATTCACAGAAAATTTTTCACTCCTGTCCTAAGAGTAACAACCTTTAGACAAATTTCACATTATGAGACAAGGCACAGTGCTTCATGCTAGAAAATACTGCATACACCAAAGCCCTTAATCTGAAACGGCTACATAAAACCCTGTACCTAAATCCATCTACAAAATGTCTCTGTTCCAGAAAACCTTGCCCTGTTATGGATGTGTTGTCAACTGCTTTAATACACCCACAACATCAATCCCTACAGCTCTCCAGTCCTTCATTCCAGCATTTGGTGGATAACCTCCAGCTACAACCTCAACAATGCCTGGATTCACCTTAACCACCTCCAGACACGTTTTGGCCACTTGCAGCCAACATGAAAACAATGGGCCTGTGAGGCTCAGATTTGTGTGGGTCTGGCAAAGTGCAGATTGCACACCACATCCTGTATGACTGCACCAAATTTAAGCCTCTGTGTCACACGAGGTGGACCACCCTACTCTCTTAGAACAGGGTTGAAGAACCTGGGGGCCAAATGCAGCCCGTGTGAACATTTGATATGGCTCGCATCAGAATTTTCTCTACCCAAGTAAGAGTACAACAACGTGTGAAAACGAATCTCAATAAATAGATGGATACTTAAATAGAAAATCAAGAGAAGTCACTCCTCATAGTTAGATAAATGTAGAATTGTAGGATAAATTGATTTTGCAGTCTGCCAATGATGATGCATAGTAGATAACTCCACTGTCTTAGAATATCTTGTCAAATCAAAGTTCTGACCAATATCCATGTGCTTGCATATGAAAGAAGCAACCACTAGTCCAACATCAATGTATGACCTATCACTGTAAATACAAGTAGCCTCATTCTTTCATTGCTTTCAAAATTTCATATTATTGGAAGCTTAGCTTATGACTCTCTAACCAATATTTTGACACTAGTGGTTGTGACCCCAACCTGACCAACGCAGATGATAATCCCAAATCTATATCACATATACAGAAGTATTTGTGTTACATAATCTGTATTATCAGGGCCTCTTGAGAGAAATTGTACCAGGGGAATAAAGACTGATACTGTGCCCCTATAGTTTATGGGACCCTCGTTGACAATGTATAGATCGTTTTTATAATGAGCAGAATGCAGGCAAAACAGCTACCATGTCAAGATTTAGAAACAGATTAATTGCTATGCTGGCAACTGGCTTGCACTAGTAATGTTGGACTGATTGCAGAAAATCTTAGCATGCGTACTTTCATCCTCCTGGGGCCAGGCATGATGTAACTCTTGTACCCCCCTCTCGCAGGCCCTGTGTATTTTATTACAGAGGAAAAGAGGTGATTGTAATTTCAGAAATATTGCAGACCAAAAATTGTGAAGGTATACTTTGCTGTATACTGATATATTTGACAAACTGGGTACAGGGACAGATTACTGTTTGTGAAACCACTATGCCAAAAAGTTTTTGAGACCCCTTAACCACCACCTATCTAAGTTGATGTTGCAAAACTGCAGGTGCAAATAATGTATAACATCTAGCCAAAGGGTGCTATGCTTCAGCAGATAAGCGCATGGAATAATGAAAGCCCCACGAACTAGATCAAGGTCTCATACGTCGGCCACTGTGCGATCCTTGATGCTTTTTGGGAATTTACAAATAATTAACATTTCAGTTTTTAGTGCATTCATCAGTGTTTAAAAGTCCTCAGCTGGCAAGTGAACAAGTTCCTTTTTAATGAACATAGATATGGCTTTGGTACACGAAAAGCAGAAGTGCTGAATAGCCTTATAATGAATATCACGGCCAAAGCAAACGATACAAATGACATATTGCAAACGTTTCGATAACTCTTTTCATTGCTATGCACTGATGATAACAGGAGTTATCGAAACGTTTGCAATATGTCGTTTGTATTGTTTGCTTTGGCCGTGATATTCATTATAGATATGGCTAGAAATGATTTCCTATCCAGGTTTTTTGTTTAAGGAAAATGTCAGGTACCCGTTATGGATCTGTAGGGACACTGATTCTAGGGACCTGATTTCCTCAGATTTTAGGAACCCCATGATAATTTTCTCTGATTCTAGTGACCCGATTTAAAATTCCAGGGACCCGATTTGGGTAAAACGCCTTAAAAAACCTGCTATAACCCACAATATTTTATGCAGACATAGATGTAAAAGGTGTTTCCAGTAAGGTTCAGGTACTGCCATTGTTGTGTGAGCATCATAATGTGGCCCATGGAGCAGTTTGAGACCTGGACACTGGTTAATAATATTGGTTTAAGATATACTGAAATTACAGTATATTAGCAAACCAGTTCTTACAGAGACCAGTGACCTTGTATGTTGAAGTGACAAGTAAGATCTTGTCACAACTTTCCAAACATTTCTTATTAACACCTTCAAAGCCGGTGTGGTTTCAACCTCAAGCGGTTTTCACATGTCTTGCCGACAGCATAACTCCTTTGCCGATTGCGCTAGAGAACTGTTCAAACCCTTAAAAGACGGCCAGTCTTTGAGTCTGCAATGAAACAAATACATTTTGTTTTGGGTTTTGGATTTGTTGTGAGTGACATCATTGGTGAGTAGTTTTAGGCCTCTTTGGCCATTTCATCTGGCCTTGGACCCAAACCACCAGATCAGAGGTTCCCTACCTGGGATACATGTACGCTTGGGATACATTTTCCTGTCCAAAGGGGCACATTTGAGGTTAGCAATCGATGCGAAATATATATTGACATTTCCAAATATTTATACATATCTCAGTGAGTATTATCTCAAAAGCCGTTGTTTGCCTATTGTTAAATATATCTATGATTAATCATGATGAAATATTTTGTCATAAGAAATTTTTAGGGTACATGTTGAAATGCTGAAGGGGTACATGCTAATCTGTAGCAATGCTGAAAGGGTACATGGTCAGAGAAAGGTTGGGAACCCCAGTGCTAGATGGTAGTATTTCACTCAATTTTTTATTGGAAACTAGGCTAAAATCCGAAGACTTTGGATGACTTGCTGGGGTTTCGGGTTCAATAATTATGACCTAAAAACAAAAAACTTAGTAATTTATCTAGTAAGTAAATAATTTATTTATTTTAGATCATACCTTTTGACAGGGCCACAACCAGCGAAAAATTTGGGGGAGCAAAGTCACTTTTGGCAATGATTATGACATTGATGTGCAGTCAACCATGATGCGACCTTCTTGGTATGATCAGCTACCAATGTTGGTGGAGGAAGTTTATTATAGTGTGGGGCCATGGGCGTCTACAGGGGTGGGACAAAATGGGCATTTTATCCTCCTGGTAATTGGCATGTGAACGAAAATGTCTAGAAAACCTGAAATCAACAGTTTAATTCCAGTATTAACTGAGTTAATTCTTGCAATGCCAGTTTGTTTTCGGGTATGACACTCACACTGCACAAGAGCTAGCTTCACTGTTCTGGTTCATGCCGTGATGAGCTGCTTACGTTTCACTCATGCCTGCTCATTTGCCTGCAAATTCAGGTTGCGAAACTTGGGAAATAATTGTTCTACTATTGGCTTTTTATTGCATAGCAATAACATGACAACAAATTCTTCAAAGGTTAACTTCAAGTTGCGGCAATGGGTGTTTTGCCGCCTGTGACTGTTGAATGCAGGGATCTTGGCAAGTAATGCAGCGAGACAGTTACTGCTGATAGCAGTAAGCCAAATAGTTCTTTTTTGTGTGAAAAGAAGCAAAGTGACGGGCATTTCCCTCTGCTCCTTCAAAAGGGGGCAAACGTGCATTTTTCATTACAGCATTGTGGGTAATTTCATGGTTTATTAAGAT
>JGI24159J19872_10006716_pt1 | contig 15041 bp, 15 predicted proteins | sample Ectturendosymbi4_FD_19872 | JGI IMG/M metagenome (IMG submission 19872) | reverse complement strand
AAATTTTTTTCTGAAAAAAAGTTTGATTCTTTTTCGGTAGAAAAATCGTATTTTTCCAATCGTCCTTATTTTTGGTTCAAGATCGATGGAAGCCCTGGCTATAACTCTTCAACCAATCAAGTCAGAAAGACAATGAAGCCATCATAAGATGTTCTTTGGAATGTACTTTCTGATAACCAAAAAGCAAGCTCCTTGTTACATCCCTCTGACACCATAAACAATAAATTACACAAATAAAATAGCAATAAAGGTTATTTAGTAAGACTACATGGATGGTAATAACTTACCAAAAAGGGGCATGATATCATATTGATCATGCAGACAAAATAATCAAATTTTTTTTTCAACATTTTGTTCTAATCTACTATTTAAGTGTCAGAAAAATGGTACAGCATAAGGAGTCATGAAAAGTTTGAGGGCATCTGTTGCAGTTAACTAAAGTGGCACTGGGATTTTCTTTTCACTGAGACATTTTGAACAACTAGTCCGAAATAGCATGAAAACTTCAATTTTTATGACTGAAATACACATAAATTTATGCCAGATCATGCACTCGTAAAATTTCATATTCACAGTGCTTGGTTTTTAGAAAGTTTCAATGTCGAAATTCAATATGTTATTCCCAGGCCCACTAGTGCATGGGCAGGCAGTTTAGCCTATAGGCTACTTGTGGACTTGGGCCTCTCTATAGTGGTCATGAAAATTTTTCAAATGGGAACATTTTTGGTTTTACATATATGTATGTATTTTAAGAAAAAATACAACTGTTTATAGTTTTACTTAGTTCTTAAATGGAAATCAATGTTAAAACCTTTTTATATCTGTTCATGCATATACCCCCTATTACTATTTAGTTGTGTTTATTTTGTAGACAGTGGCAAAAGCTATGCTGGACATATTTTGCCATTCAAACCTATTCAAACTGAATCCACTTTTGTCCAGATATAGCACTGACTTTGTGACACTACCCACTCAGTTAACCTAGTCGAGGGGTAGTATCTATGTTTGTGGTGCAAGTGCATCTTGTCGGTTTAGGTCTCAACATTTCCTGCTTTCTCTTTGCTAGTAGTAGTAGAGATTACATGGACCACCTTTTTTAAGTTTTAAAAACTTGTATGGTTTAGGGTTTTAGGTTCAGCTTTTCGGTTTTACATCATGTCACATGGATGATACGCTAATCCAAGCATATCGTCCTTGTCATGTGATTATTTGTGAGGACAAAATATAGCCTCCCTAACTTTTTTCATAATAAATAATATACATATTAGCATGCACATAGATGAGAAAAGTAAGCAACAATATATAAAGGTTATAAGGCAGATAGCAATGCAGTAAACACAACATTTCAAAACAAAATGAAGGGCAAAAACAATGTTTATCCACAAAAATCAAGAAGATGTAAAAAAATTAGTAGAATTACCCACGAACCAAATCAGCCACCACAATCTTCACTTAATGGAGTACTGCACAACCAGTTTGTTGAGATGTCCCACCACTCAGGCACATAGTATGTGACATAGCCCCACTGAAGTGAATGAGGTTGAATGGGCAGAGGTAACGACAGATTATCATTATACAGTATAAAGGTTGAGCAGTAAACAGTAATCCAGTATAAAACGGTTGAGCAGTAAACAGTAATCCAGTATCAGCATGAGTATGCCATGTGTTGTGTCGGTATAAAAAAGGACATGATATTATCAGATATATGATGAGACACAACACACACAGCCAACATTCGATTGCAAAAGAAAAACATAACCTACTTGTTCAATCTAGTTAAAATTGTTTCACTTTGCACTCCTTGAAACTGTTTTTCTAATTTTCGTTTCGACAGCCTATTTGAAAAGTCCTTGACAGAATTAAACGCCATGGATGGCACCAGGATTACCAAGACTAGTAGAGAGAATCAACCAACACAGTTTGCCTCGACTTTTTCCAGCCAGACTTTTTCGTTGGATGCGAGTAAAACATATCCGGTGTCTAGCGAAATTTCTAACCTCTGCAAAATTTCTGACTTCACGCCATGTGCGCATGCACAGAGTAATATTCTACATATAAATTATGCTGAGAAAAGTGATGATTAGGGCTGAGAGTTTGGTGGTAAGGCAAGTGTGTCCGGTTAGGGATTGGATTTGGGTTAGGAAAAAAATTATTGAGGTCTAAGACTAAGTCCAATATTTTTCAGTGGTTATACTTATTCCCATACTGTAGTTTGTTGTGGGTATATGACATCTAACCAAAAAGCTTTAATTTGCACAACATGCCTCAAAAAAGTAATCGCCAAACTTAATTGCTTTTTTCTGAGAAGCAAAATAACTGACAAACACTAATGGGTCAGAAATTTCGCTTGACACCGGATCCGTTTTTTCACAAATTTTTGACTCCAGTTCCGGGTCAGAAAGAGAACACAAAATCCTATCGGAGTCTACTCCGGGAATCCGGATCCATGGCCATCTCTAGCAGAGATGGCCCTGTCCAAGATTTTTCAGGTCCGGACTGCCCATAACCTGCAACATCCAGCCCATTATCCGTTCGTGGACCAACTACATTTTGTTCTTTTCAAAGCGGCCCGCCCATGGCCAGGCACGTAGCCAGGAATTTTTATAGGGGGCAAACAACAGCCAAGTCTCAACGTTTGATTATTCAATGCCCCTTATTTTCGAAGCATCATCCATGAAAGGTGCGTTTTTCTCGCGCTTTTTTAAAATAATATATTCAGATTTAAGCCGGCAAATACATAGTCCATTTTCGTTGAATTGAAATTTTTAAAAAGTTTGTTCTTAATAAAGTTCCAAGTTTCTATTTTGAATGAAAGCCACCATTTGCTCGTGAAACTTTCATGCAAGATCGCTTGTTAAAATCTCGATGTTTCATGTATGTCTTTTGCAGCCAATATTGCAGTTGTCATCGTGGCCGCCATTATGATTGCGTTTTTATATTTACACGCTTCTGATGTACACCAACACAGGTTCGATCGAGGTCGAGTACAAAACTTGCGCGCATAAAAGACGTAGATCTTATCCAATTCTTGAGCGGTTGGTTGGCGTATAGAGCTGGTAACGTAAAGGCTAGAATACATCGACGCGTTTGAAAAATTTTTGGATTTCATGTCATTAAACACTATTAAATGCATTTCAAAAGTTACAAATGTCCTCTAAACAAACTTGCATATGTCTGACCCACGCAGTCTACACAAAGTGTGAAAACAATTGTGTTTGTGAAAAGGAAGCCACAATCTATTCTCACAACGACTCTGCAGGTTTCCGCAACTTAAAACAACTGTGGGTTAGTTCATCTAGCCCAGTATCGGTCGAAACTTGACATCAAAAACGAACTTAGTATAGTAACTTAGACTACTGCCAAAGATCGCCGATACTATCTTTTTTTCATTAGCTGTTTGAGGCTTGGGTTGTTGTTTGTTGCGTGTTCACCAAACTCAGATTTGGGTAACACTAAAAAAGTTTGGGAACTGCTGATTCTAGCCATTCTAGCGTAAACGGTTGTATTTTTTAAATCTATGAGTGTTTAAATAACAAAATCCAATTGACTGGGAAAAAAGTCAATTTTTCCATTTTAGTTACATGCGCTTTATCGATGAAACAGATTGCAAGTTATCTGTAAGTAATCGCAGTGTCAATATCCTCCGCACTTCCAAAATGAAAACCATCTTCCTACTTACGTTAGATTTTGCTGCTGAGTCTACACGTTGCAGGGGAATGATTTCACTTTTACAGTAGGATAGGAGGCAATTAACATTAGATGAAAGTTCTAACACTTTTAGGCTGTGCATAGTTCGGATTGTTATTACTTGTCCCAAGCTTTTTTTCTCGCCGGAAAGTTAATATGGAATCATTGATGAAAACGGTAACGCTCAAGATGATTGTGATTAAACCGTTACAAGGCAGTTTTAATCGTAGCAAAGAAATATCTAGAAAGGATGTTGTTGCTAAAGAGTGTCTATTGCAAGGGTTTCAAACACGCAGCCCGCGTGGGCATTTTGTGCGACCCGCGATGTTTTTCGGGAATTTTGAAATAATTAAACATTTAGCTTGTTTAGTTTATTCATAGGTGTTTAAAAGTGCTAGGCCAGCGAGTCAACAAATTCATTTAAAACGAACGTAGAAAGGGCTCTAGAGATAAATTCCTCATAACTCACTTTACCATTCGCTGTAAAAAGAAGATGTAAAAGCTGTTTCTAGTAAGGCTCAGGTACTGCCTTTGTTGCGTCAGCGTCATAATGCGGCCCTGGTTTATTTTAAAGTCCTCGTTTTGCCCTCGAAGCAATTTGAATTTAAGACCCGTGGTGTATGGCTCATTTGCGCAATAAAAAGACTTTGAAATTGCATTTCTTCTCCAGTAAAGTTTGAGCTTCAAGACATATAAAACGTACATCACCACTATTTAGTTTTGAAACAGTACAAAAAATATACGATTTGCATTTAAGGCTATGGCTTAAGCTGGAGACAAGGGTAAGATGCATAACATTTGTAGCACGCCAGAGTTATAAGAGAGGAGAGAAATTTTTGCGATGGGCTTGAAATTATAATTTTACATCACTATTAGGTGAGATGCAGCAAGCTGGTTCATCAGGAACAGCTGGGAAAAGTGTTACTTGTTTTACTTTGGTTAGTGATTACAAGCAGTTAGATACAATGCCGTACTTCATTATCACTAACTTCCACGCGGAGCTTAAACCGCAGGAAAATGTCAGCCATGACATGAATTCTCCAACATTTACATTATATACACAACTATAAGCGTCGAAAGAGGAGGGGTAGAAGGGGGCCTTGGCCCCTCCATGCATTTTGAAATTTGACATTTTCCTACTATATATCTAGTAAAAAAGATTGTTTACTTAGTTTCGAGCGGAAAAAATAAAAATTTCACCATTTTTGCCTACCCTACAAAAATCCTTGGTTTCACCTGGAAAATTCGACTATTTCCCCCTGTGGCACACAACGTTTGATTAATCATGGACAATTGATGAACCACAGTGTTTTGATCAGGTTCGACTAAATTATGCAATAGCCAGCATTTTCGGTGATTTACGCTGAAAAATTTCTTTGGCTTATATATCAAATCTTGATTGACCTAGAAAATTTTGGTGCAACTTTTGGAATTGGGGGGGCAATTGCCCCACTGCACCCCTCCTGGCTACGCGCCTGCCCATAGCCACTAAACAATTTCTAGACTTGTCTTTTTTGCTTCCTGGAAGAGGCAAGTAAAACACAAATAGAAGAAACTTAGATATAAGTAGCCTGGAATTAACTTGCTATTGGGCACCATTTTCTAACTTATCGTGTGCCGTTTCACAGCATATTGGGCACCATTTCATAGCATAAAAAAGTTATAAAAAGTGTGTAATTTCATTTGAATCGACATTGAATCGAGTTTGCAAACCAATGACTCGAAGTGTCTCGACAGTTCTTGTGACTTGACTCTGACTCGACCAAGTCATGACTCGACTCGAAAAAATTTTAGATGACTCTGAGTCGAAGGGCTTGTGACTCTGATTCGACAAAAATGACTGGGGCACATAACCGCAGCCAGCTGGCCGCATTCCACCAACGTTCATTGACGAATGGGTCTGTGCATACACTGTTTCCACCTGCAAATGCTGACACCACATCCAGTGCTTGACGGACCAGTATTGGATTCGGTGGATCCGTGAATAGGCTACTTGCCACCTTGCAAGAACGCTCAAAGTGACTGTTGCTCGATGAGACTGCTCCCAGAGGTCACTGGCTGGTCGGCTGCATTCTACAAACAATCCATGATAAAGGATCTGCCTACGCACTGTTCCCGTCCGCACCAAAGAATGGTATCTGTCAATGACAAAACAGTGTCTCATACTCTCCTGACAACAGCTTTGGGCAACTAATGCGAGCAGCCCCTTCCATGCGTGCCTTGCCTATAAAATGTAGTGTTCATTTTTACAGAGGCAGCCAGCCGCACCCACGGACTGTGTTTTTCACGCAGGGACAGCAGCAGTACACCTGTCGTCGCGAACTAAGGACTGTCATTATCTTGCAGGTTACACAAGGCTTGCCCGACCATGTGCAATCGTGGACTTTCTTCAAAACCATGCCAGTCAATTGGCTTGACTCTGTGGCAAACAGCTTGAGAGAATGCTTCAAAGTGTTCAGTGCTTGAATGCATGTCGCTGCTTGCTTGTTGAAAAAATCGAACTCCTGTGCCCTCCGATTTGCCAAGGGCCTTAAGGCACGGAGCAAATTACGTCCTCACTTTGTTTGATCGCTCCAAAATGTTCATACAGTGACCAATATTTTAAAGTAGCTAGTAGGACAATGGACAGTGGTTTATTGTTTCATATGACTCAGTCAACAAACAGGAGCACTACAAGAAGCCACTGAGCAAACCAACCACAATAGTGAACATTAGAGCAAATGAAAATGCAATGACGCAATGGTTGATCAGTGTAAACAAAGATGGGTACTGTGTCATATAGGATGGGTGAGTGACCACGGCGGTCATCTAGTCAACCAACCTGTTTTTCAGTTATTGAGAAGTGTTGTAAAACAACATTTGAGTGAAATAAGCACAGTTAGGAAAATAAACAAACACAGAACATGGTGAAGAAAATGTACAGAAAAAAGAGCATGCCTATGTACACAGATGAGTGGATCAAATTTAATTGAAAGAATTTGGTGTGGTTAATAGTATTGTAACGGATGGGCACTAAAACCACGGTTACAGGAGGGGGATAAACTGCTCGCGCGAACTCCCGTCTCGTTGACAAATAAACTCACCACGACTGCCAATGGTGGTCAAGATTATATTCACAACGCGCTGACTCAGGAGAATCACGAAAATAGTAAAAGGACAGTTGCAGATCCTCGGGTGCACAGCGAATCTGCAACACACAGGCGCACCAGTCAAAAACACAGAGCCGCCAACCACTCTTCGGCCCACCGACGTTGGTTACTGTCCAAGCAAGCAAGTACAACAGTCTACTCACAACTGACTGGCCATTAAGAAACAATGAAAGTCACAGCGTTCGATTCACCGAAAACTGTTTCTCAAGCACGCTTGATTACAGAGCTGAACATAATCCGTTAAACTTGTCTCAGCAGTTACTTCACCCGTCTACATCCATAGCGTTTCACTGTAGCCCGTCGTTGCCAGATCACCAACGGGCCGAAATAATCTCTGCCGACATGCGAAAATGCAGGCGTGTCAATCTGCAGTCTTGCAGGTGGCAATTCTGCCATTAACTGCCGTCCAGGCTGCGAATTTCAACGACGACAGTTGACACACTTGGATATCATACGGCAGACAGTCACTGCCACTTTAATTATCCAGTATCTCTGGCAAATCGCGTTGAGTGTATGATTGGCCCCAAAGTCCGCAACACTTTCGTAAAATGCCGAGTCACCAACTCTGTCAGATGTGAAACATGTGGCAGCAGGGGCGGAGCCAGACATTTTCATTTGAAAGGGCCACTGGAGGGGCCAGTTTTGCAACAAGGGGAGCTGTGAATGGTCTGTGTAGGACTTTCAGAAAGAGACCTACTCCAGTGGCATGACGTCACGCGGAAAATTTTTGGGGGGCCACTGGGGGGGCAGGCAAAATTTGGGGGGGCAGTGGCCTCCCCTGGCACACCCCTAGCTCCGCCCCTGTGTGGCAGGATAGCGGGATGTCGTGCGTCGTAGCTGAGAGGTGCTTTGTCCAGTCTTCCACCCACGCGCAAAACATTATCAATCAAGACCGGGTCGAGCTTCATCACAGGTGAAGATTCATTTCTTAATTTCAGCAGCTGACCGCCGCCAGTCGACTCAATCATCCACCGAGCAAAATTCTGCCGTTGCACAATCCTGACAACAGTAATTTCCGCAGCTGTCAGCTCTTCAACGGAAATGGGCTCTTTCTTGAGCTCCAAGTTTGGCATTCGACGCCGGCACAAGAAAACAATGAATCGTTGTAGCCAAGCAACAGCAACCTTTAACTTTCGCAGGCACGAAAAACGTGCGATAAGCTGTTCGATACAGTCCTCTTCATCAACAACAGCGAATGCAAGCGCATTTGAACTTTTTTCGAAAACAGTAGGATCCACATCAGAACAGGCAACGCCTGGGTCTGGCCAGTTTTGTGGATCATCCTTGAGAAAGTCAGGGCCAGTTAACCAAATTTCTGACCTCACTAGGGCAGCTGGCGTTGTCCCTCTGGACACTAGGTCGGCAGGATTCTGCTTTGTTGTGACGTGTCTCCAATTTGAAATGCACATATTCTTTTCGATCAAAGTCAGGCGACGTGCCACGAAAGATGGGAATCGTTTACTGTCATTTCGTATGCTCTGCAAAGACAACTTTAGAGTCAGTCCAAAACATGGAGGGCCTCAGGTCTAGGTTCATTTCTTTCTTCACTGAGCGTTCTGGTTCCACTGCCATCAATTCAAGTATTGGAATTGAAATTTCTTCTGCTGGCACCAAACGTGATTTTGCCATGCCCAACGTACACACGACCTTGCTTTCGTGGTCTATGGCGTGAATATAGCACATGGCTCCATAGGCCAAGGTTGAGGCATCTGCGAAACAGTGAATCTGGCACTTTTGCATGTTTTTTGTAGGAATTCAGATGGAAGCTGTGCGGTATCGAGATACTGCGCAAATTGGATAAACTGGAGAGCCACCTCTCCCATCTTCGCAGCGCCTGTTCTGGCATGGGTTCATCCCATTCGAGTTCCATGTGGCAAAGGTTCATGCATATCAAGCGAACTTCGAGCACAACAGGAGCAACGAATCACAAGGGGTCGAAAAGTGAATTTGCAGTTGAAAGCAGGCCTCGTCGTGTGCGTGGCCTCAACGGCAAGGCGACAGAAAACCGAAAAGTATCAGACTGCACGTTCCATGCAACACCTAATATTCGCTCCTGTAGCGTGCAGTCATGATTTCGTCAGTTCGTCCTCAGGGATGCTGGCTAATACTTCTTCACTGTTCGACAACCATTTCGTCAGTCGGAATCCAGCCTTCGCGTGCAAGGATCGTAAACCACCAACCAGTTCGATTGCTGTTTCAACGTCCGAAACTGAAATCAAGCAGTCGTCGACGTACATACATCGATCTATTGTCGACGCAACAACAGGTTCGTAAGCTCCACCAAAAGCGGTCACGAGGGCAAACTCAGATCTGATAAAACATCGCTTCCACATCTGTGACTAACGCTATTGACTCCTTGCGAAATCTTAGCAGGACTCCATCTAGGCAATTGTTTAGGTGAGGGGCTTGCATCAGTACCTGATTAAGTGACACGCCTTAGTGCACTGCCGCACAATCAAAAACAACGCGGAGCTTACCAGGCTTTTTGTCGTTTACCACTCCATGGTGTGTTATGTACCAGGCACGTCTTCTAGTCTGGATATCTCCTTCCAGAACTTTTTCGGCATACCCTTTTTCGATCATGATTTGCATCTGTTCAATGTGCTTCTCACGAATCTCAGGATCTTTAAAAAAGCGATGCTTTAGTCCCATCAAGCGCTTCTCAACCGTCTTCAGGTTATTCGGCAGAACCTGGAAGTCATGTCTACATGGCAATGGTAACTGATAATACCCGTCGACAAACTCAATCGACTGTGACATTAGTGAATATGTTCGTCTGTCTTCTCTCGAAAGAGACGAGGCAGTGTTGTCAAGAGTGTTCTCATCGACTTCAACACTGTCCATGAGCGCATCACTTTCATCAGACAAGAACATGGCTTGAGCTGATTCCAATACAGCGTGGGCTCCAAAGTGTGCAACGCAGAAACTCGAACCATTTTCATTTTCGCTGGAATTCGTTGAGTCGAACGCAGGTCCAAGCAGTGACTAGCCAAGAGGGGTGCGAACAGCTTCGGGACAATGGTCATTCCCTTTACGCAACGCTTCAATGCGCAGCGCTTCAGGGTAGTTTGCTCTGATCATCAAAGTTACTGTAGCACCCTCTACCTCAGGAAGATCAAAACCTCTAAGGTAGGAGTGGCTCTTAAGAGCGTCATCACAGGGAACTGCCTTGGGTTTTACAGGAATTTCATCAATTGCAGTAACCTCAGTCAAATCTAGGCAGTCCCCGCCTCTCACTGGCTCAACAGATATTTAAACGGCAACAGTGTCGAGCATTGCGGACCAGTAAGTGTCTGGACATTTATAGACTTGGGTGAACCGACAGCGCCAAGTTTATCCACAAGTTTCTTCTCACAGAACGAAACGCTGCTACCAGGGTCTAAGAATGCGTATGGCGTAATTCTTTTTTCTCCGTGGTTTACCACTACCGGTACAACCTTCAAGTAAATGCTCAGTCCACTCACTTTTGGTCGAGCAACGTTTGTGTCAACAACAGAGGATACAACGTTAGGGTCATTTTCTTTGGAGGGGTTTTTGTCACGTGACTCTGTGAAATGTAGCAAACGATGGTGTAGCTTGTCACAACCCTCAACAGTACACACACCTTTTTCGTCAATGCAGTCTTTAATCTGGTGTCCTCCACTGAGGCACCTATAACACAGGTTTTTCGAACGTACGAGTTTATAACGGTCACAAGAGTTCATAGCGATAAACCTTTGACACTTGTACAAACGGTGAAGCTTGGACCAGCAAGCACACACCAATGCGTCGTTGTTATTTCCTACAGTTATTTTAGCCTCTTTTGGAGATTCAGACGTAGTTACAACATTATGCGCCGCAACTGTGACATGTTTACTGTAGGCAGGTTGTCGAGAAGAGAGCGCTCTGTTCAGAGCTCTTCCGAAAATCGAGTTAGCCAACTGGCTCTGTTTAGCAACAAAATCAGATAAAGCAGCAAAGTTCGCAGTCCTTCCTGTTTCACACTCAATCGAAGTCGACGTTTCTACCCACTTTTCTCTCATTTGAACGGGCAATTTTTTTAGCGACTTGTGACATTTATCCATTAAAACAGAGAGTTCTAAAAGTCCATCTGGATCGTTAGCTCGCACGTCAGCTACCTCTTTTAATTGCTGCTCGCAGCATTTTGCAATGACATGTGGTTGACTGTATTCATGTAACAATGTGTTCCAGGCTAAGCGGTACCCGTCACTCGGGTCCTTCGACGTAAAATGTTCAATCCTCTGCCGAACTTGCGGTTTGCAGTGTTGGAGTAAAAACAGCAAGCGCATTTCGTCGCTTTGTGCCTTTTTAATGATATAAGCCTCAAACTGTCGCTCGAACGTTCGGAAGTTCATCAGATTACCGTCGAACTTAGTAATCACGGGTCGGGGTAATATTCTCTCACTAGCATCGATAACGCACAGAGAACTACAGCCTTGAGGCTGAAACTCTGGAACGTTTCGATGTTCTTCCCAGTGACAATTAAGCATGGGGTCAAGATGAACTTCTCGATCTCGATCATGAGGCGAATAATATTCGTTTATGCGGCGACTTACACTCGGCGTAGCTTCGAGTCGTGTTCGAGAATCACGCACTGGTTCACAGAAATCAGGCACACCATATTTAATAGAAACGGACTTATGTTCTCTTCCAGTTTCCTTCACAGTTTCGCGAGCGTTTCCGACGGACTCTTGTTCCCATAGCTCGGCCTCAGTTTCAGCTAGGGCTAGCTACCGCTGCTTTCCACGAAAAGCTTGCTCTGCATCGGCTTCAGCACGTCGAGCATCTTCTTCGGCCTCTTTTAAGGCCCTAGCGGCCTCTTCTTATGCCTCTGAGTGACCCGTCGAGCTTCATTTTCGGCTTCTTTTAAGGGCCTAGCGGCCTCTTTTTCAGCCTCTCTTAAAGCCCTAGCGGCCTTTTCTTGTGCCTCTAGAGCGATCCGTCGAGCTTCGTTTTCGGCTTGTCGCGCTCGTTGTGCCTTTTCCGCAGCTTCGCGCCTAATCTTGTCAGCACGATCTGCAGCAACATTGCGGACTTGCTCTTTGACCTCCTGGAGTTTTGAATGCTCTATCTTGAGGGCTGCTTCGGCCAGTCTAACTTTTACACGACTGCGCCTAATATCACTCAGGACAGAACTCGAGGTTGAATGCGACAAACCAGAGCATACTGACAGTGTCTCGATATTGTCTCATTGTGAAGTGTGCGAAGCTGATAGAGACGCCGGAGGAAGCTGCGCAATCCACTGTTCCACTCGCTTATCAAATAGTTCTTTGCGATCACAAAAGGCCTTTTTTGTCGACGGAGTTCCAAGAACCGTCTCGCTGTCTCGCATTGTCTCGCAAAATTTCATCAAGTTTGTAAAGTCCGCGTCAACAGTACGAACTTGCTCGTTTGCAGTGTCCAAGTCCTTAGTTTGGTCCATCAAACTGATGGCATGCTCGTATCCACGCCGCAGTGCTTGTTTGGCTTCTGCGATGACAAGTTCGTCCGCCATATTGGCAGTTGCGCAACACGTGTCCAACTGCTAAGCGGCGAATTCAGAGTGACGTCATATCACGAAGGTATCCTAGACGAAGCGACTGCGTTGGAGACGTCGAAGATCGGAAATTGTCCTTTTACGATATAACGGATGGGCACCAAAACCGCCGTTACAGGAGGGGGATAAACTGCTCGCGCGAACTCCCGTCTCGTTGACAAACACTCTCGCCACAACTGCCAATGGTGGTCAAGATTATATTCACAACGCACTGACTCAGAAGAATCACGAAAACAGTAAAAGGACAATTGTAGCTCCTCGGGTGCACAGCGAATCTGCAACACACAGGCGCACCAGTCAAAAACACAGAGCCGCTAACCACTCTTCGGCCCACCGACGTTGGTTGCTGTCCAAGCAAGTAAGTACAACAGTCTACTCGCAACTGACTGGCCATTAAGAAACAATGAAAGTCACAGCGTTCGACTCACCGAAAACTGTTTCTCAAGCACGCTTGATTACAGAGCTGCACATAATCCGTTGCACTTTTCTCAGCAGTTACTTCACCCATCTACAAGCTTACAACTCTTATTGCTTATTCAAATAAAAGGCTCAGTTAAATATCAATCTTAGCAGTCACGCAGTTTCCTGCTTGAAGGTCTACGCCGCTGAAAGAGCTACATGCGGCACCAAGATATTCCTCCACGTAGACCACATCACGTAGTTCAAGCGTCTCTCACGGAACAATACGATTATGACGCGCCAATAGATCATTGCTAGGAACATGATGGAGCGCAGAGAACAGAAAATTATACAAGTATGTTTAAACAAAATATGAAAAAAAGGTACAAAAACAAGTTAATGAGGTACAGAAGAAGAAAACAAACAAAAACTATGGAGTGCGCTTTCATGCTGAAAAGAATGGGATGTGCACAGGGAAGAAAAATGTGAAAAGTGAATATACACACAAACTACACAGAATTACAAAATGACAATTTACAGAATTTGGTTCTGGATAAGTGAAATGTTGCAAAAGTTCATAATTGTGTATTTTTATCATGTAGGAGGTGTTTCTTCAGTTTCCATTTAAAGGTAAACGTGGTTGAAGACTTAGGCTAATATAATTTGGTATTGAAGACCACACTTTTAGGCCAATGAAGGTGGGGGAACATTTTCCTGAGGAAGAGTTAACTCTAGGTGAAATGAGGTTGTTAGGGCTTGCTACTCTTGTGGAGTGAGAATGAATTGAGCTGATTGGAATGAAATATTCATCAAAATGGATTGGAAGAAGTTTGTTGTGATAAGAGTGCATGAATCTGCCCACTGATAAAGTATAAATTTTGGGAAGGCTTAAGATGCTTAAGAGTTGGAAAGGTTCTTCCAGAGATTTTGTGTTGGTTGGTTTTATTATTTTTATTGCTTTATTTTGGAGCTTAATTTTGTTATTATTTTTATTGCTTTTAGAATTTATTTTTATAGCAATAAAAATTGCTTTTTAGTGCTTTATTTTGGAGCTTAATTAGTAGCTACCGCTATCGCGAATTCCCGTGTGAAGGTCATGACCAGCAGAGGTGATAACGGAGCCGGAGTGGACTCCAGCCACAGTCTGCGATTTTTGCCCGAGCTGTAGCAGGATATGGAGTCGGAATTTTGAATATAAGCTGGACCCGGAGCCAGAGCACGAGTGGATTTTTCAGTTTTTACAGGAACCGGATATTAGCTTTCAATAAATTTAAATTTTCTCTGGCAGGCTAATTGTTAGATTGACATTGTGGTTTTAGTCACTTGCTTCAAAATGGCACAGTGAAAGTTCAGTGCGGGGCGCAGGCTGGTCAGGATGAAAGAGGGTGGCCGACTGAGGGCTTTGGTTGGGCTGGAACTGATAGGGCTCATGTTGACAACCTCCTAGTGGGGAGCCCTGGTAACTGACACAGTTGTAGTCAGGCGAATGTCATCATAGTGTTGCCGGTGAAGCAGAAACCAATGTAGGGTAATGTAGGGTTTCCTTGGTAGGAACCTATTGAGAAGTAGAGACAAACAAGACCTCACGTCCGGAATACAATCGCGAGCAGGGAAAAGGCAATTCATAATGCGAAAAGTTAAATCCACTATATCAACAACCCGAGAGGCAACTCGTATGAAGTCCCACAAGAAAAAACAGCCTTCACAGCCGAGGATGGGTGACACCGTCCCGAGGCATGTGCCTTTGTCAGGGCAGACACTAGTTGTTGTCGTACTTGATGGTGTCACTCTACTGCAGTTCAATGTAGAGGGCCTAATAAAGGCGAAGGTTAATTTCCTCACCCAAAATAAATGGCATATTGCCAAATATCAAGATAACAAAAATCATCCAAAATTTGTGCAAACGGCCAAATACTGCAAATGTTAATTTTCACTTTCCTCTTAGGAATTTACAACTTGAAACCTGTGGCTTTATTCACAAATTCCATGAAGAAATGCATGGACATTGAAAATGTTGGCAGCGTTTAGAACAGTGGTTTTCAACCTGGGGGTCGTTTGCCTTTTTTCTAGGGGTCGTGAGAGCTTCCAACAAAAATATTCATATTTACTTCTCTATTTTATATTTCTTGTGGAACTACTTTTTGTTGTAGCCAAAATAATAGGATCACCTGGAAAAAATGATAGCCTACTTTTTCATTCAAAATTGTTTTAATTGTGATTATGACCACCACAATACAGAATACTGTTGCGTTTGGCAACGCACGAATAAC